>R04__coassemble_471_pt1 | contig 14608 bp, 11 predicted proteins | sample R04__metabat2_low_PE_025 | metagenome-assembled genome bin R04
TAAAAGGAGCTGTTCCTCTAGAACAGCTCCTTTATTATTTTCTCTGTCGAGTTCCCGCCACAGGCATTCATGAATTTTTCTTTAAAAGCTTTGATTTTTGACTTGTCTGCGATTTCTATCGCAGCTTTTAATTCGTCCTGAGTTTTTACTATTGGACCAGGCACGAAATCCTCGTAAGTATAATAAAAATCACGATTGTCTTTGTAGTCATCTAGGTCAGGTGAGAAGAAAATAATTGGCTTTTCAAGGAGTGACCATTCGAAGATGATTGATGAGTAGTCAGTGATTAAAATATCTGAAATTTCAAGGCAAAAATTTGTCTCGTAAGGGGATGCGTCAAGGCAAAAGCCTTTACAGGATTCTGGAATGTCAAATTTCTGCTTTATGAATGGGTGAAGACGAAGGAGAAGCGCGTAGTCGTCACCGAGATTTTTGTGGAGTTTTTCGATGTCGAGACTCACACCATTCTTTGCGGCGGTTATTGTGTTGCCACGGAAGGTCGGAGCGTAGAGGATGAGCTTCTTATCTTTGAATTCTGGATGCTCACTTAAGAAATTTTCTTTGTAATTATGATCTTCAAAAAGCTCGTCAGTTCTCGGCACACCGAGTGGCTTTATTATCTCTTTCTTGCAAGCAAAAGCTTCTGCCCAATGAGGAATTACTTCTGCGCTTGAAACGGGGATGAGGCTGTAGCAGTTGTGCATAGGGATTTTGTTATCATTTGCGCCGAAGGACTTATTAAGAGTTGAATAGCCCCACTTTTTGAAAGCGCCTGAGCCGTGCCAAAGTTGTACAACTTTAGTGTCAGGTCTTGGCGTAACGGCATAGGCGGGAAGATAGGATTCTGTTAAGAAAACTACACCACAGCGAGAATATTCTTTTATAAATTTGTTGAATGCAATTGTGCGATTTAGTCGACCTCTAATTTTATCGATTTTTGAGTTGCCTTTGAGGCCATCACTTTTTGGGAAACACTTTATAAGAGTAACACCGTCCTGTTTTGAGAGGGCAGTGTAGAGTGGAATCATATTATCTGTGAGGTCTGTTTTGTACGGGTCTGCAAAGAGAATACGGTTCTTCTCTACCTTGAAGATTTTGCTGTAAAAGGCAAATCTTAAAGGAAAATGAACCTTCATCTCGTAGAGACTCAAAAGCATTGAAATGTTCATACGTTTAGTATACACTCATATCAATTGATTTACAAATTAAATTGTTGTAATATAAACGAGTAAAATTTTTTGATGGTGGTAGAATATGGAACCTATTTATGTTACAGGACATCAAAATCCTGACACAGACTCCATTTGTTCAGCGCTCGCGTATGCGGCGCTTAGAAATGCCCTTGGCGACCGACAGTATATTGCGGCTCGTCTTGGCAATGTCTCAGACGAGACACGCGCAGTTCTTGACTTCTTCGGCGTGGATGCGCCGAAGCTTATAACGAACGTGCGCACTCAGGTCTTCGACCTCTCATACGACGAGCCGCCGACGCTCGGTCGCAAGGTCACAGTAAACAAGGCTTGGGAAACATTAAAGGGTGCAAACCGAAGTGCAGTCCCTGTTGTAACAAGTGAGGGTAAACTCTTCGGTATGCTCACAACAGGCGATATCGCATCTTATGTCATGAATTCTGTCTACGAATTTGGCAAGGAAATTGCTGGTACTTTTGATGTTGCAGAACTTCTCAATAAGCCTATTGAAGAGATCTGCAGTAAAGAAAATCTCCAGTTTTTCCACTTAAATGATTATGTTGATGATGTTAAAGATATCATCTTAAAAAGTAGATATCGCTGCTACCCAGTACTCGATGAAAACGACGTAGTTGTAGGTACAATTGGAAGATTCCACCTCATTCGTTACAACCATAAAAAGGTGGTTCTTGTGGACCATAACGAGGCATCTCAGTCTGTTGCTGGTCTCTCACAAGCTGATATTCTTGAAATTATAGACCACCACAGACTCGCTGACATTCAAACAGCGTCACCTGTCTTTTTCCGCAATGAACCTCTCGGCAGTACTGCAACTATTGTTGCAACAATGTACAAGGAAAAGGGAGTAGTGCCAGAGGAGAAAATTGCTGGTATTTTGGCAGCCGCTATTATCTCTGATACTGTTATGTTTAAATCTCCTACATGCACACCTTATGACATTGAGATTGCTGAGCGTATGGCAAAAATTGCAAAGGTTGACCTCTCAGAACTCGGCGATGTTATGTTTGCAGGCACAACCTCCCTTGAAAAGCCGATTGAGGAACTTCTTTATACCGACTTTAAGGAATTCCATATCGCAGGTTATAAGCTCGGCATAAGTCAGGTTACTTGTCTCAATTCCGAGGCACTCCTTGGAAGAAAAGATGAATTCCTTAAGGCCATGAAATCAAAGAAGACAAGCGCTAAGTATGATTTCATTTTGCTCATGCTCACCGACGTACTTAAAGAGGGAACACACCTTCTTTATATAGGTGATGATGACACAATCTCTCAGGCTTACGATGTAAAAGCCGAGAACAATGAAGTTTTCCTTCCACACGTTATGTCGCGTAAAAAACAAATTGTCCCAAGACTCTCAGAGATTTGGGGTTAATATGCAAAATTTGGGCTCACAAATTCATGTGAGCCCTAATTTTATGCATAAATTTTAAAAATATTTGCATAAATATTCAAAAATTGCTTGACTTGTTGCATAATAATATTATAATAGTTGCATATTTATAATTAAGAGGTAATTATGACTAAAGTATTTATCGATGGTTCTGCTGGTACAACAGGTCTTAGAATAAACGAGAGACTTGAGACTCGCTCTGATTTGGAACTTGTTAAACTTCCAGAGGAACTAAGAAAAGACGCGATGGCAAGGCGCGACGCTATAAACGACTCTGACATAGTTTTTCTCTGCTTGCCAGATGACGCCGCAAAAGAATCGGCGGCTATGCTTTCAAATAATCACACCGTGATTATTGACACATCGACGGCGCACAGGACAAACGATGCTTGGGCTTATGGTTTTCCAGAACTTTCTGGCCTGCGAGAAAAGATTTTAAATTCAAATCTTATCGCAAACCCAGGTTGCCACGCGAGCGGATTTATCGCTCTTGTTGCACCGCTTGTGGAGGAGGGCATTATTAAGCCTTCAGCTTTGCTCTCGGCTTTTTCAATCACTGGTTATTCTGGTGGTGGAAAAAAGATGATTGCGGACTACGAGGACTCTGACTCATCAATTTTGCTCTCGGCACCGAGACAGTATGGACTCACTCAAAAGCACAAGCACCTCCCGGAGATGCAAAAATTTTGTGCTTTAGAAAATGCTCCAATCTTTAGTCCGATAGTTGCTGATTTCTACGCTGGTATGGAAGTCACAGTACCTCTTTTTGCAAGTGATCTAAACGGCACAATTGATGATATAAAGGCACTTTACAAGGACTATTATAAAACTGGACTTGTACACTTTGCTGAAAATGCAGATGAGAATGGCTTCTTCTCGGCAAATGCTTTTTCTGGATTTGATGACATGCAAATTACAGTCCTTGGCAATGAGGAGCGCATTCTTCTTGTCTCAAGATTTGACAATCTTGGAAAGGGCGCCTCGGGTAGTGCAATTCAAAACATGAACTTGAAACTTGGTCTTCCTGAGACGACCGGACTTTGTGTAACGGAGGCTTCAAAATGAAATTTATAGATGGTGGCGTATGCGCTGCAGAGGGCTTTACAGCTGGTGGTATTCACTGTGGCATACGTAAAAATAGAACAAAGAACGATCTTGCAATAATCTTTTCTGAAAAGAGATGCGCAGCAGCGGCAGTTTATACGACAAACCTTGTAAAAGGTGCGCCGCTCGCAGTGACAAAAGCGCATATTGCGGATGGTTTTGCACAGGCTGTTATTTGTAACAGCGGCAATGCAAATACTTGCAATGCCAACGGCATTGAAATAGCAGAGGAAATGTCAGCGCTTTTGTCTGACGCCCTCTCAATTCCTGCAAGTGATGTTGTCGTAGCATCAACGGGCGTCATCGGCCAACCTCTCGAGATTGAGCCGATTGCGAGCGGAATTCCAGCACTTGTTGCGTCTTTGTCCAAAGACGGCTGTGCCGCTGCTGCTGAAGGTATTATGACAACTGACACAGTAAAGAAGGAAGTTGCAGTTGAATTTGAACTTGGTGGCAAGGTTTGTAAGATAGGCGGTATTGCAAAGGGCTCCGGTATGATTCACCCTAACATGGCAACAATGCTCGTCTTCATTACAACAGATGCTGCGATAAGTCCTGCAATGCTTCAAAAAGCTCTCTCTGGCGATATCGCTGACACATTTAACATGGTAAGTGTTGACGGCGACACCTCAACAAATGACATGGTAACTGTTCTTGCAAATGGCCTTAGCGAAAATCCTGAAATCATAGAGGACAATGACGATTTCAAGACATTCATGAAGGCTCTCAATACTATTACAGTCGGCCTTTGCAGAATGATAGCTGGCGACGGTGAGGGTGCTACAAAACTCCTCGAGTGCAAAGTTTCAAATGCAAAAGATTTAGCTACTGCAAAGACCGTTGCAAAGAGTGTTATTTGCTCGAGCCTTCTCAAAGCTGCAATGTTCGGCGCCGATGCAAACTGGGGACGCGTCCTCTGTGCAATCGGTTACAGTGGCGCAGACGTCGATGTAAACAAAATCGACGTTGCGTTTAAGTCGAATAAAGGCGAAATCCCAGTTTGCAAGAATGGCGCCGGCATAGAATTCTCTGAGGAGATTGCAAAAGAGATCCTTCTTGAAAAAGAGATTGAAATACTAGTAAATCTTGGTGATGGTGAATTCGATTCGACAGCTTGGGGCTGCGACCTCACTTATGATTATGTAAAAATCAATGGCGACTATAGAACCTAAAAGGAGTTTATTATGACTGCAAAATTTTCAAATGAGGATAGGGCAGAAGTACTTGTACAGGCCCTTCCTTACATTAAGAAATACACAGGCAAAATTGTAGTAGTAAAATATGGCGGAAACGCTATGATAGACGAGGAACTCAAACGCCAGGTAATGGAGGATATCGTTCTTCTCTGGCTCATAGGTGTTAAAGTTGTTCTCGTCCATGGTGGTGGTCCTGAAATTTCCGACCTTATGGGTAAACTTGGCAAGGAGCCCGAGTTTGTTGATGGCCTTCGTGTCACTGACAAAGAGACTGTCGACATAGTTCAGATGGTCCTCGCAGGCAAGGTCAATAAATCTCTTGTAAATATGCTTGAGATGAAGGGCGGTAAGGCAGTAGGCCTCTCTGGTATGGATGGCCGTCTTATCGAAGCTAAAATCAAAAATGAGAAACTCGGCTTTGTTGGTGAGATTACAAACATCAACATCGACCCAGTCACAGATTTGCTCGATAAAGGCTATATTCCAGTAATTTCAACCATTGCCTGCGATAAGGATGGTAATACCTACAACATCAACGGCGATACGGCGGCTGCCTATATCGCTGGTGCACTTGACGCGGAGCGTCTTATCCTTATGACAGACATCGGTGGAATTCTTAAGGACAAGGATGACCCATCAACTATCATCACCAACATCACTCCAGTTGAGGCAAAGAAACTCTGCGAGGATGGCACAGTCTCTGGCGGTATGATTCCAAAGGTTGACTGCTGTATTACAGCTATTAGAGCGGGTGTACAAAAGGTCATCATCATGGACGGTACAGTGCCTCACTCAATCCTTATGGAGCTTCTCACCGATGAGGGTGCTGGTACTATGGTAACAGGAGTAAAATAATGAGCATTATGGAAATGGACAAGGAATATGTCGCTGGTACATATGGCAGATTCCCTGTTGAAATAGTAAAAGGAAAAGGTTCTATTGTCGTAGACACAAATGGTAAAGAATACATCGACCTTACAACAGGTATCGGTGTCACTTCTTTCGGTATCGCTGATGATGTCTGGCAAAAGGCGGTAATAGACCAAATTTCAAAAGTTCAGCATACATCGAACCTCTACTACACAGAGCCATGCGCAAAACTTGCAAAGCTTCTCTGCGAAAAGACTGGCATGAGCAAAGTTTTCTTCTGCAATTCTGGCGCTGAGGCCAATGAATGCGCAATAAAAATTGCAAGAAAATACAAGGGTAGAAGCACAATAGTTACTCTTAAAAATAGCTTCCACGGAAGAACCCTTACAACGCTCTCTGCAACAGGACAAGAGCACTATCATGAACTCTTTTTGCCACTGACACCAGGCTTTGTTTCAATTGATTCTATTGAAGAACTAAAATCACTCTCTGATGTCGCAGGTGTTCTCATCGAGTGCATCCAAGGTGAGGGCGGAGTAGTTCCAATAGAGCCAGAATTTGCAAAGCAAATTGAGGCCTATTGTAAAGAGAACGACGCACTCTTTATGGTCGACGAAGTTCAGACTGGAAACGGTAGAACTGGTAAGCTTTATGCTTATCAAAATTATGATCTTTCACCTGATGTTGTCTCGACTGCAAAGGGACTCGGCGGTGGCCTTCCAATAGGCGCAGTCCTTATGTCTAAAAAAGTTGAAAATGTCTTAGGCCCTGGTGACCATGGTTCAACCTTCGGTGGAAACCCTGTTTCTTGTGCGGCGGCAATAAGCATTATCGAGCGTATTGACGACGATTTACTCCTTGAAGTAAAAAAGAAGGGTGAACTTATAAAATCAACACTTGAAAATGTACCAGGTGTTGAAGGCGTTACAGGTCTTGGTCTTATGGTCGGCATCAAGACGACGAAGCCTGCAAAGTACGTTGTTAGTGCCTGCATTGAAAATGGCGTTCTCTGCCTTACAGCAAAGGACAAAGTAAGACTTCTTCCAGCACTTAACATAAGAGAGGAAGATTTGAAAAAGGCACTTGAAATAATTAAAGAAAACCTATAAAAAATAACCCCCTGGGAGGCTTCTCAGGGGGATTTTTTTATTTTAAAATAACGTATCTTAAATTTGGAGGCACTTTATGCACATGGCGGATGCGCTGCTGTCACCAGCAGTTGCAACAACGATGTACGCGGCAACTGCTGTTGCTGGCGGTGCAAGTCTGATAAAACTTAATAAAGAAAATGATGCCAGCCGACTGCCAACTATGGCAGTCACAGCAGCGCTTGTATTTGCAGGACAGATGATAAACTTCACGATCCCTGGTACAGGTGCGTCAGGCCATATCTGTGGTGGTATGTTGCTCTCGTCACTGCTGGGCCCGCAGGCAGGTTTCATCTCAATGATTGTAATACTTACGATTCAGTGCCTGTTCTTTGCGGACGGAGGCCTTTTGGCGCTCGGCGCAAACGTCTGGAACATGGCATTTTATGGCTGCTTTGTCGGATATTATCTTATCTGGCGGCCGATAATGAAGAGTAAACTCCAAAACAGAGCAAAACTTATTTTAGCACCTGTTTTAGGCTGCATAGTGACACTGCAACTTGGCGCATTCTCGGTCTGCCTTGAGACATCGCTGTCGCATGTCTCAGACCTGCCGTTTGCGACCTTTGTTGCGATAATGCAGCCGATTCACCTCGCCATCGGCGCGGTGGAGGGCGCTATAACCTCAGCAGTTTTGCTCTTCGTCTACGAGGCACGCCCGAGTATCATAAAAGATTTAATCCCAGCGCCAGAGTGGCACTGCGAAAATGCAAAACGCGACAGACTCCCACTTCTCACAACGCTCGTTGTGATTATGATTGCAGCGCTTGCAATAGGCGGAGGACTCTCGCTCATTGCAAGCGAAAATCCCGATGGTCTCGAGTGGTCTATTTTTGAGCAGATGGGTGTGGATGAGGAGAATTACGGCACAACAAGTAGCGAGGCAGAACTCGCCGCCGTAATTCAAAACAATTTGAGTTTCTTACCTGATTATGCTTTCTCAAACAGTGACACAGTACTTGGCACAACTTTCTCGGGAATTGTCGGCTCTGGTATTATCTTCCTTCTCTTTATCATCGTTGCGATGATAAAGAAACCAAAAGGGGACAACAAGGCAAGTAATGCTATCTCTGAGATTCGAGATATCGAGGAGCTTGCTGAAGGTAAGACGATAATTCACAAAATGCATCCGCTTGTAAAACTAATTTTTACAATTGCTTACATTTATACGGTTGTATCTTTTGACAAATACGCTTATGTCCCACTTCTACTTACGGGACTTATTCCAGTATTGATTTATATTCTTGCAAAGATAAAAATCTCACTGGCATTTTATAAACTCCGTGTGATAATGCCGTTTATCCTTATGGTCGGAATTTTTAACCCGATAATTGAAGGGGAGACGGGTGTCATTTCAATGCTGACACTTATGCTAAAAGGTGTACTCTCACTTCTTATGTCATTTATTTTTATTGCGACGACACCTATCGATACTCTTTGTAATGCTCTGCGAAGAGCCCACATGCCAAAGCTTTTGGTGACCCTTTTGCTTCTCACTTACAGGTATATCGGCGTTCTGACCCACGAGGTGTCAATTATGCTCGACGCATACCACCTTCGTGCGCCAAAGCAAAAGGGCGTTGCCCCAAAAGCTTGGGGCTCGTTCCTCGGTCAACTTCTCCTTCGGTCGATGGATAAGGCGCAGGAAATTTACAACAGTATGGTACTTCGTGGATATGGAGTGAAAACAAAATGATAGATTTTAAAAATGTAAATTTTTCATATGAAAAAGGCACACCTGTTTTAAAGGATATAAACTTTCACATAGAAGCAGGTGAGTCCGTAGGCCTTATAGGCTGTAACGGAGCGGGTAAATCCACGCTCCTTAAAGTGCTTCTCGGCATTTTACCTCATGAGGGTGAGATAAACGTCTCGGACCTCACAGTCTGTAAAGAAACACTGCCGGAGGTTCGCCGCAAGATTGGCTTCGTCTTCCAGGACTCAGACAATCAGATGTTCATGCCGACAGTGTTTGAGGATATGATGTTCGGTCCTTTAAACTACGGCCACACAAAAGAGGAGGCCGAAGCTCGAGTAAACGAAGTACTCGAGCAACTGAACCTCACATATCTAAAGAATAAGTATAATCACAAAATCTCTGGCGGCGAAAAACGTATGGCCGCTATCGCGACCATACTTACAATGCGCCCGAAGGTCATCCTAATGGATGAGCCTTCAACGGCGCTTGACCCTGAGAATCGCCGCCGTGTAATTGACACTATAAATGGCCTTTCTGCAACAAAACTTATAACATCGCATGACCTCGACATGATCTTCGATACATGCGAGCGGGTCATCCTCATGCACGATGGTATTATTGTTGCAGACGGCACAAGAGATGAAATTTTAAAAGATGAAAAATTGCTAAAAGAGAATCACATGGAATTGCCACTTCGTTTCCAAAAATAAAAATTTTCTATTAATATTTGCTCTTTAATGATAAAATTAACTATCTACTACTTATGAAGAGAGGAAAATAGATGGTAAGTTTTCTTTATGCGGTATCTGCATTTACTTGCGCAATTGTTGCAATGATTATTTGTTTCCGTTCAAGAACTATACTTGATAGAAACGATAAAAATAACAAGCCATTTTTCATTTTGGAGAATTGGATTGTAGTCTTCTGCCTTGTTGACGCGGCATGGGGACTTCTTGCAAGCGAAATTGTTATGAATGATACCTTGCTCTTTATACTTTCGACTGCCTTCCATCTCTGTAGTAGTATTTCCACTTTTATTTGGGCTTATTATTTCCTCTCCTATGTAAAAGTTGCTGAGTCTCGTTCTGACATTTACAAGGGTCTTGTACTCCTTACAATTCTTTTTGAAGTTGCACTCATTGTCGGAAATATTTGGACCCACGATATTTTCTTCGTAAGCGATTTGGGCGAGTACCAAACGGGCTCCCTTCGTAAATATCTCTTCTACCTTCAGTTCCTAACTTACATAGTTATGGGAATTTTAAATATCATTGTTATGATAATTTCAAGTGCGGAAGAGTCAAAGAAATATAGACCTATTCTCGCATTTGTAGCCTTCCCAATCCTTTTCGGAATTTTCCAACTTCTCTACGCTGACGCGCCGGCGAACTCGCTCGGATTTATGCTTGGCCTCGTAGTAGTCTACACCTACGTTGTAGACGACGAGCGAAACAAAATGCTTCACGAGAAAATCGCCGCCTCTGACTTAAAACTTGAACATGACTTTGAAATCATCGATGGTCTCACAACTGAATACACAACTCTTTACTATGTGAACCTCATCACAGACCAGTATGAGGTATATCGTTTTACAGAAGATGCTGCACCTATAAAACCATTTATCGATGCGAACCAATATAGCTTTTCAAAGATGATGACGGCTTTTGCCAATGCAATTGTCCATGAGGATGACAAGGGCAAATTTATAGCTTATGCATCTCCAGAAAATATTCGCGCACTTCTCCGCAATAAAAAATCTGACCGTCTTTTGTTCCGCCGTCTTGTAGGCGATGAACTCAAGTGGCTCGAGATTGTAGCTGTAAAATTCCAGGACGAGGATGAGGAGCCGAGAACGGCTGTTATCGGCGCTATGATTGTTGACGAGCAAGTAAAAGAGGAACAGGAACAAAAGCAAGCGCTCGAGGTTGCAAAATCAAAAGCAGAGGATGCAAACCTTGCGAAATCATCCTTCCTTTTCAACATGTCGCATGACATCCGTACCCCTATGAATGCCATCACAGGTTACACCGCTATGGCAAAGAAACACATGGATGACAAGGAAAAAGTAGAGGATTGTCTCGATAAGATTGACGTCTCCAGTCAGCACCTTTTAAAACTCATAAATTCTATCCTCGATATGAGCCGCATAGAGTCTGGTAATGTTGCGATAGAGCCAAAGGCATCTGACGTCATCACACGTTCAAACTTCGTCTTTGATATGTGCCGTGAACTTGCAGCATCAAAGAATATTGCTTTTAATCTCGACACAACTCTTGTTAAAAATCCAAAGGTTTACATCGATGAACTTCACGTAAATCAGGTTCTCGTAAACATAATCTCAAATGCCATCAAATACACCCGTGATGGTGGTAAGGTTGACTTTGTTGTCCGTGAACAGAAGAGCAAAAAGCCAGGCTATGGCGACTTTGTCTTTGTCGTAGACGACAACGGAATTGGCATGGACAAGGAATTTGTAAATGTAATATTTGATTCTTTCTCTCGTGAGGCAAGTTCAACAGTCAGTGGTATTGAGGGCACAGGTCTTGGTATGTCAATTGTAAAGAAACTTGTGGATCTCATGGACGGTACCATCGAAATTCACTCCGAGCTCGAAAAGGGAACACGAGTAATAGTTACACTTCCGTTTAGGTTCCAAGAGACTTCACTCAGCGATAGAATGGAAGAACTCGATAAGAGCAAGGATGTTGATTTCAAGGGCAAGCGTATTCTCCTCGTTGAAGATAATGAGATGAACCGAGAGATTGCAACTGAAATTCTTGAGGAGCAGGGCCTCATAATTGAAACCGCTGAGGACGGTGACATAGCCGTAGAAAAGGTTAAAAATTCAAAGCCTGGTTACTACGATGCTGTTCTCATGGACATCCAAATGCCTCGCATGGACGGCTATGAAGCAACAAGACAAATTCGTGCGCTCGACAGTAAAGCACTCTCAAGCATTGTCATTGTTGCAATGACGGCCAATGCTTTTGAAGAGGATCGTCAAAATGCTTTAAATGCCGGCATGAACGAGCATGTTGCAAAACCTATTGAAGTAGACAAACTCTTTGGCACTTTATCCCGCTTCTTATAAAACATAAAACAAGACCTCGAGTGGCTACTCGAGGTCTTGTTGTTAAATAAATGGAGATTCATTTGATAGTATGGCTTCAAAGCAACGAATGCCATCCACTGCAGCAGAAACGATACCACCAGCATAGCCTGCGCCTTCACCGCACGGGTAGAGCCCACCAAGAGGTGAATTCCCTTGTGAACATTGGAAGCAATCGTCTCGAATTATTCTAACTGGTGAGGATGAACGTGATTCTGGAGCAGTTAGCACTGCATCGGGCATAGCAAAGCCTTTGAGCATATTATTCATTTTAAGAAGCGCATCGGCGATATTATCGGTTACCTTTGAGGGAAGAATTTCCCTAATATTAGAAGGTGTTATGCCTGTAGGACAAGAGGGTTTTACACTTCCTAATTTGGTGCTTTTTGTATTGCTTAAAAAATCTCCAACTGTTTGGCATGGAGCCGTGTAGTCTTTCCCACCTATTTCAAAGGCCTTTGATTCAATTTGCCTTTGAAGGTGCATGCCGGCAAGAGGGTGACTTGATGGGAAATCCTCTGGATTTACTCCAACGAGAAGAGCAGAATTTGAATTTTCTTTATCTCTTGCATATTCGCTCATACCGTTTACAACTAGCATTCCTTCTTCGGAGGATGCAGTAACAACTGTGCCACCTGGGCACATGCAAAAAGTATATGTGCCACGTCCGTGTTCTGGGTGGCAGGCCATTTTATAATTGGCTGCTCCAAGCGCAGGGTGACCAGCAAAATTTCCATATTGAGCCCTATCAATGAATTCTCGTGGATGCTCGATGCGCGTTCCTACTGAGAACGGCTTTTGTAGCATGTTTACATTTTTGTTGTAAAGCATTTCAAGGGTATCTCTAGCAGAATGACCTATTGCAAGAACGACCGTATCAGTTTCAAAATCTACTGATTTTCCATTTTCTTCATATGTGATTCCTTGAATAAAATGATTGTAAATAATGAGGTCGGTCAGCTTACAACCAAATTTGATTTCGCCACCGAGTTTAATAATTTCTTTTCTAAAATTTTTGACCACATTTTTTAACTTGTCTGTGCCGATGTGGGGATAGTTTGAATACATTATCTGTTCTGGAGCACCAAAGTGAATAAATTCTTCAAATACTTTAGTTTGACGCTCGTCTTTTATTCCAGTTGTAAGTTTTCCATCTGAAAAGGTGCCAGCGCCACCTTCACCAAATTGTACATTTGATTCAGTGTTGAGCTTGCGCGTATTCCAAAAAGTATTAACGTCCTTGGTCCTCGTGTCAACATCATTGCCTCTTTCGATTACAAGAGGGCGAAGACCAGCACGAGCAAGCATAAGTGCACAGTACATTCCTGCTGGACCAAATCCTACAACGACAGGACGAAGCTTGCTGGTACGTCTGTTTTCAGGTTCTTGATATTTGTAAATTTGAGATTTTAAAACCTTTTTAGGATCAGATTTTTTTAAAATTTTCTCCTCGTCTATATTTGCAACTATGTCGACCGAATAGACAAAGTGAATATCATCTTTGTGACGAGAATCAATTGAACGCTTGAAGATTGAAAGTGATTCTATGTCATCTTTGCTAATCTTTAAAACTTTTGCTACATTTTCTTTTACATCGTCTTCCGTGTGGTCGACGGGCATGTTGATGTTGTTAATTCTTAGCAAGGCCAACTACCTCCTTGGCGGCTTTGATGCCTGAGCCCCAGGCGAAGTGGAGGTTAAAGCCGCCACAGGTGCCGTCGACGTTGAGGAGCTCGCCTGTGACAAAGAGGTTACGAACCTTCTTTGTCATGAGCGACCAGTCCTCGAGTTCGTCCTGGCCTACGCCACCGCGGGTGACCTGTGCTTCTTTGAAGCCACGGGTACCGATAGCGGTGAACTCGAGGGACATAACGTCGAGGGCGATGTGGTTTGTATCACCATTGTTTTTGTCATAGATATATTTTGCAAGTTTCTCGTTTAGAATGCCATAGAGAATTTCAGGACCGATTTTGCCAGCGTCGATTTGGTTGTCGAGGTATTCGTTGATATCACCGAGACCAAGGTCAGGTGTGAAGCAGATGTTGAGATGAGGCTTTTCACCACGAGCTGTCATCTCAGCGATGTCGCCAGAGAGCTGCATCGCAGGGATGCCAGAGATACCATAGTCAGTGAAGAGAAGTTCACCTTCTTGGTATTTTATAGGCTTGTCATCACTGTCGTCCTCGTCACGGAGGAAGAGCATACCTTTGAAGCGGACACCCTTAAGTTCTTTGACATCTTCAGCGACCTTGACTTGAACGAGAGCTGGGGAGATTGGCTGATATTTTATGCCGAGGCTTTTAAGGATGCGATAGCCGTCACCATCGGTGCCGTGCTGTGGCGCAGCCTTACCGCCGACGGCGAGAATAACAGCATCAAATTTGTACTTGCCGTTTATTGTAAGGTCGCTGTCAAGTGTTTCGACTTTACACTCGGTCTTAAACTTGACGCCGAGATGAGTCGCCTCACGTAAAAGAAGCGCAACTACGTTCTCTGCGTTCATCGAGTAAGGGTAGAGGCGACCGTCCTCATCTCGGATTTTAAGACCGAGACTATTAAAAAATTGAAGTGCTTCAATGGCGTCAAAATCATCTATTACAGTGTGGATGATATCGTGGTCGCCGTTGTAGCACTCTTCCTGTATTACAAAGTTTGAAAGGTTGCAGCGACCGTTACCTGTGGCAAGAATCTTCTTGCCAACAGTGTCAAGCTTTTCAAAAACTGTGACATTAATCTCAGGCTTTTCACGTTTGATTGTGATTGCTGCGGAAAGACCAGATGCGCCACCACCTATTATTGCTACTTTCATATTTATGCCTCCTGTGTCATTTCTATTGACCAATTAAAGTATGTTATGCCACTAGTATATAAAAAATTGACT
>R04__coassemble_506_pt1 | contig 14023 bp, 15 predicted proteins | sample R04__metabat2_low_PE_025 | metagenome-assembled genome bin R04
ATTACAAAGACCTCTTCATTTTAATCTTTGCAAACTCAGGCCTTTTCAAATTTGATGAGCGTATTTTCTGCTTCTTTGAAATAGAAGATGCATTTGATGTTGCAAATGACATCAAAGCAGCTTCAAGCAAAGATATTTTAATAGAAAAAATCTAACAAAAATGGGTGCCCAAACGGGCACCCATTTATTTATAGTATTTATAATACTATAAAGGGCATTAAACCAGACCCTTCTCCTGTTCCATTAAAATTGCGCGGCAAGGAGCAGAGTCGCCGTCATCACACTTTACAGGCAGGGCAATAAGGTAGTAATCGCCATCGTGCTCAACATTTTCGAGGTCTGCGTCTTCGAGCAGGACCATCGAAGATGCGAGGAGATCACGATAGCAAATCGTATCGCCGTTGCTGCAAAGCGTCTCCTTGTCGTAGCCGAGGAGACTGTACCCAAGCTCGGCGACATCCTCTGCCGCGCCACCGAAGAAGACATTGTCAGGCTTCGTTCGAAGAATCACTCTCTCTTTGTTTCTCGGAAAATAGTTTTCAACTATCTCACCTGTTATAGGTCCCCTTGGAAGTGTTACAACTGTAACCGGGCCCATGAAACGACCAATTGCAAATTTATCTATAGTATCGCCAGTTTCAACAAAATGAGAAGGTGCTTCAATGTGAGTTCCTTCTTTTGAAATATCGATAACTATCATAAGAAACCTCCGAATTGAATTTAACAAAATTATTCTATCATATAATCCAATATAAAAAAATTAAAACATATGTTTGCATTTGCAAAACATTTGTGCTATACTTTGTTTGAACATTTGTACATTTTTCTATAAGTAAAGGAGTATTTTATGGAACTCAACAACTTAAATGAAAGCCAGAAAAAGATCTACGAATACTTGCTTGAGCGCAGCCGCAAGACAGCAGTTCCAGCATCAGTTCGTGAAATCGGTAAAGCTGTAGGCCTAAGCTCCACATCTTCCGTACAGGCAAACCTAAACGCACTTGAGGCTGCAGGTTTCATCACTCGCGACCCCCTCATGAAGCGCTCTATAAGACTCAACATCCAAGATGAAGCAAAACACTTCCTCGAAGTTCCACTTCTCGGTACTGTCACAGCAGGTGTTCCTATCTTAGCTGTTGAACAAATCGAAAGCTACATCCCATTCGGTGGCCCAACTGCTAAGGACAAGAACCTCTTCGCTCTTCGTGTAAAAGGTGAGTCTATGATCAACGCAGGCATTTTAGACGGCGACGTTATCATCGTTGAACAAACTCCAAGTGCAGAGAACGGTGACAAAGTTGTAGCCCTTATCGACGACGAAGCAACAGTTAAAACCTTCTTTAAAGAGAACGACCATTATCGTCTCCAACCAGAAAACGACTTCATGGACCCTATAATCTGTGACGAACTCGTAATTCTCGGCAAAGTTGTCGCTGTTATGCGCTATTATTAACTTTGAAAATGAAAGACCCACTCGATTCCGAGTGGGTCTTTTTTAATTATTCATTTTCAATAAGCGGTGTTGAGAAGTAACGCTCGGCTGTGTCTGGAAGGACTGTGACAACAGTCTTGCCAGGGCCGAGTTTCTTTGCAAGTTTAAGCGCTGCGGCAACATTCGTGCCGGAGCTTATTCCGCAAAGAATGCCCTCACAGCGAGCGAGATTGCGAGCTGTTTCAAGCGCCGCTTGGTCACTTACAATGTAAATATCACTGTAAATGTCCTGATTTAAAATTACAGGAATAACACCATCGCCAATGCCCATTTGAACATGAGTTGAAACTGTGCCACCTGCAAGGATGGCAGCGTTCGCAGGTTCAACTGCCCAGATGGTTATGTCTGGGTACTGGGCTTTGAGTACTTCACCGACACCGGTGATAGTACCGCCAGTACCGATACCAGAACAGAAACCATCAATAGGTCCTGCAACCTGCTCCATGATCTCAAGCGCCGTATGGCGCTTGTGAACACCGACGTTATTAGGATTTTCAAACTGCTGAGGGATGAAAACTTTAGGGTTTTCCTCTCTCATTTTATAGGCAGTTTTAATACACTCATCGATGCATTTGCCAATATCACCAGCATCGTGAATGAGCTTTATCTCTGCACCGTAGTGGTGGCAGATTTTTCTGCGCTCCTCAGATACTGAGTCTGGCATAATGATGACTGTCTTATAACCCTTTACTGCACCTACGAGCGCAAGACCAATACCTTGGTTGCCGCTTGTAGGCTCAACAATTATAGAATCCTCATCAAGAATTCCTTCTTTTTCAGCGGCGAGAATCATCTCGAGCGCTGTACGAGTCTTTATAGAACCACCGACATTGAGGCCCTCAAATTTTACAAGGACCTGTGCGCTGTCTTCTGGTACCATCTTACTTGAAAGACGGATCATAGGTGTCTCGCCTATTGCTTCAAGTACATTATTGCAAATCATTAAAATTTAACCTTCTCTGCTATATAAGCTTTAAGTTCTGAAATAGGAATACGAACCTGTTCCATTGTATCTCTGTCACGTACTGTAACAGCGTTGTCTGCCGGTGTGTTCTCGTCGCCTACTGTCTCGAAGTCAACTGTTACACAGAAAGGTGTACCGATTTCGTCTTCTCTTCTGTAGCGCTTACCGATAGAACCAGCATCATCGAAGTCAACAACGAAGTCAGTTGCGAGGTCGTTGTAAATTTCCATAGCTTTCTCCGAGAGCTTCTTTGAAAGTGGAAGCACTGCAACCTTGAAAGGTGCAATAGCTGGGTGGAAATGCATAACTACACGAGTATCGTTCTTTTCAGCATCAACAACTTCCTCGTCATAGGCCTCAACAAGGAGTGAGAGGAAGAGACGTTCAACACCGAGAGATGGCTCGATTACGTATGGTACATAGTGCTCGTTTGTCTCTGGGTCGAAGTATGAGAGGTCCTTACCAGATTCATTGATGTGCTGTGTAAGGTCATAGTCAGTTCTGTCAGCAACACCCCAAAGCTCGCCCCAACCAAATGGGAAGAGATACTCAAAGTCTGTTGTTGCCTTTGAGTAGAAGCAAAGCTCCTCTGGGTCATGGTCACGAAGTCTCAAGTTTTCAGGCTTCATGTTGAGGCTGTAGAGCCAGTCACGGCAAAAGCCACGCCAGTAATCAAACCACTCAAGGTCTGTGCCTGGCTTGCAGAAGAACTCAAGTTCCATCTGCTCAAATTCACGTACACGGAAAATGAAGTTACCCGGTGTAATCTCATTACGGAAAGATTTACCAACCTGAGCGATACCGAAAGGTACTTTCTTCCTTGTTGTACGCTGAACATTTGCAAAGTTTACGAAAATACCCTGAGCTGTCTCTGGGCGAAGATAAATTTCAGCTTTGCTATCCTCTGTTACACCTTGGAAGGTCTTGAACATGAGGTTAAACTTACGTATATCTGTAAAATCGTGAGCTCCACAATCAGGACAAGCTATGCTGTGTTCTCTAATGTAGGCCATAAGTTCCTCATCTGAGAAACCTGCTGGATTATCAGAAAGACCATTTTCCGCAACATATTCCTCGATGAGTTTGTCGGCTCTGTGTCTTGTGTGGCACTGTTTACAGTCCATGAGAGGGTCTGAGAAACCGCCGAGGTGGCCAGATGCTTTCCAAGTCTGAGGATTCATAAGAATTGCGGCATCGAGGCCTACGTTGTAAGGGTTTTCCTGGATAAATTTCTTTCTCCATGCGTCTTTGATGTTCTGCTTCATCTCAACGCCGAGTGGGCCGTAATCCCAAGTGTTTGCAAGGCCACCGTAAATTTCAGATCCGGCATAGACGAAACCACGGTTCTTACAAAGGGCTACGATTTTCTCCATTGTTTTTTCTTGATTGTTCATAAAATCTCCTTCCGCGCAAATGGCTTTTGCGCAAAGCAATTTTCCACCAAAAAAGTGGCGTTTTAAATGTTAATATATTACATTTTAAAAGTCAATTGATTTATCGCTCAACTTATGCTATTATTTCAACCGTTCAACAAAAACTTGCTTTGGGGCCTTGGGCATATACATCTGCCTGGGCAAGTTTGCCAGCAACTCCGCAGCCCATTCATCTGTACATGCCCGAGGCCCCTAATAATACTTTGCATTACTTTAATTTGGAGGAATTATGTCAACTATTGCTGCAATTTCAACGCCCAATGCCGCAGGCGGCATTGGAATAGTCAAAATTTCAGGTCCAAACGCTATAGCCGTTGCGGACAGAATTTTTGCGTGCGTCGGCAGCAAAACCTTGTCAGAACTTCCAGGTTATAGCGTCCGTTTCGGCCACGTGCACGATGGCGACAACATGCTTGACCAAGCTGTGGCGATTGTCTATCGTGCCCCAAAGAGCTACACGGGCGAAGACGTTGTCGAGCTTCAGTGCCACGGTGGCCTCTCTTTAATGCAACAAATCTTAAGACTTGCCCTCTCCTCTGGCGCCGTTTGCGCAGAGCCAGGTGAGTTTACAAAAAGAGCTTTCCTAAATGGAAAAATGGACCTCTCCGAAGCGGAGTCTGTAATGACTTTAATCTCCGCGCACGGTAAGCAGGCAACTGACGCCGCTTTTAATGTGCTTTCCGGTTCACTTTCAAAAGAGATTGAAAGTGTTGCGGACGTCTTTATCGGTGCGTCCGCCCACATGTCAGCCTGGGTTGATTACCCAGATGACGAGATTGAGGACCTTGATTTCTCAAAGCTTCTAAAAGAATTCAAGGAAGCAAGAGAAAAACTTGTAGCTCTTATCGACAAATTTGATGCGGGACAGGCAATAACTGAGGGCATCGAGACCGCAATAGTCGGCAAACCAAATGTCGGAAAATCAACACTTATGAATCTCCTACTTGGAAGAGAGAGATCAATAGTTACCGAAGTTGCAGGCACAACGAGGGACGTTGTTGAAGAGACTGCAAGAATTGGCAATGTGGTTCTAAGGCTCTCCGACACTGCTGGCATTCGAAACTCTGAAGATTTAGTGGAATCGATAGGCATTGAATATGCAAAAACAAAACTCTCGCATTCCACTTTGATACTCGCTGTTGTTGACGGCAGCACACCACTTTCAAATGAGGACTTTGAAATCTTAAAGCAATGTGAAGGAAAACCTTCAATTTGTATTATAAATAAAGCAGATAAGGGCCTCGTTGTAGACGAATTAGAAGTTAAAGAATATGTAACCTCTACCCTTTCCCTCTCAGCAAAAGACCCTTCATCTTTCGAGAGTCTTTCAACTTTGCTTGCCGAAATCCTCGGCACAGCAAACTTTGATTCCTCCGCTGCAATGCTTTTAAACGAGCGCCAGCTCTCCTGCTGCACTCGTGCTGTGGATTGCATCGCGGAGGCAATAAATGCCATTGAGCAAGGGCTCACAATGGATGCCATCAACGTCTGCGTTGACGGTGCCATTGCTCCCCTTTTGGAGCTCACTGGCAAACGCGTCTCCGACGCCGTTGTAAACGAAGTATTTTCAAAATTCTGTGTAGGTAAATAGATTATGGAGTATTTTGCAAAAGAGTATGATGTAGCCATAATAGGCGCAGGTCACGCTGGCATAGAGGCCGGCCTTGCCTCTGCGCGCCTTGGCTGTAGCACTGTTGTCTTCACAATCAGTGCTGACTGGGTTGGCAACTGCCCTTGCAACACAGCAATCGGTGGTACATCAAAGGGTACTCTTGTAAAAGAGATCGACGCGCTCGGTGGTGAGATGGGCCTTGCGACTGACCATAACATGATTCAAAGTCGTATGCTCAATCTCGGCAAGGGCCCAGCCGTACACTCCCCTCGCGCACAAGTAGACCGTCGTGACTACTCCGCCTACATGAAGAACACACTTGAAAAATGTGAGAACCTTGACCTCCGTCAGGCTGAAGTTGTTGATTTGAAACAATCAAAAAATGGACTTTGGGAAATGCGTACAAAGCTCGAGGCAATCTACACCGCAAAGTGCGTAGTTATAGCAACAGGCACATTCCTTCGCGGAAAAATTTATGTCGGCGATGTCTCCTATGACTCAGGACCAGACGGTATGTTCCCGTCAATAGATTTGTCCGATGCTTTACATAAACTTGGAATTACAACCCGTCGTTTTAAGACTGGTACACCTTCCCGTGCCAACAGACGTTCAATCGATTTTACAAATCTTGAGGTACAGGAAGCCGACGAGAAACTTGTTCGTTTTTCACACGACAAGAGCTTCACTCCAGAGAACAAGGCAGTCTGCCATATAACCTACACAAACGACGAGACCAAGAAGGTCATCCTCGACAATTTGGACCGCTCCCCTCTTTACAACGGAAGCATCGAAGGTGTAGGCCCACGCTACTGCCCATCAATTGAAAGCAAAATTATGACATTCCCAAATAAGGAGCGTCATCAGATATTTATCGAGCCATGCGGTCTTAACACCCAGGAGATGTACCTTCAAGGTCTCTCCTCCTCTCTTCCAGAAGATGTTCAACTTAAATTCCTTCGTACAATCCCTGGATTTGAAAACATCGAAGTGATAAGAACCGCTTATGCTATCGAATACGACTGTGTTGACCCTACAACACTCAAACCAACGCTTGAATTTCTTGACTACCCTGGCCTTTTCGGCTGTGGTACTTTCTGCTCCTCCTCTGGCTATGAGGAGGCCGCAGCGCAAGGAATTGTTGCAGGTATCAATGCGGCACACAAAGTTTTAGGTAAACCTGAATTTATTTTGGACCGTGCATCCTCATACATCGGAACTTTAATCGACGATCTCATCACAAAGGACTTAACAGAACCTTATAGAATGATGACATCCCGTTCCGAGTACAGACTCGTTCTTCGTCAGGACAACGCAGACCTCCGTCTCACAAAATACGGCTATGAACTTGGTCTTGTTTCCAAAGAACGTTATGACGAGGTCTGCGAGAAGCAACGCTTGATAGACGAAGAACTGGAGCGAATCTCATCTGTCACTATCGCTCCGTCTAAAGAACTCAACGAGCTTCTTGTTTCACGTGAAACATCTCCGATGACAACCGGCACAAAGCTCGTTGAACTCATTCGCAGACCGGAGCTCGGCTACGACGACCTCGCACCATTTGATTACTCTCGACCAGAACTTCCAGCGGAAGTTTGTGAAGAGGTCGAGATTGAAGCAAAGTACGAGGGCTACATCCGTCGTCAGCAGTCACAGATAAATGAGATGCGTAGACTCGAAGGAAAGAAACTTCCAAAGGACGTCGACTACAAGACAATAACCAATCTTCGTCTTGAGGCTCAGGAAAAGCTAAATAAGATAAGACCTGAAAACATAGGACAGGCCAGCCGAATAGATGGCGTGTCTCCAGCTGACATTTCAGTTCTCCTTATCTATCTTGAAAAGGAGAAACTATGATAAATAAAGATTTACTAAAAACAGAAGCGATGGGTCTTGGAATTGAGCTTTCAGGGCAGCAGCTCTCTCGCTTCGACAAATATGCAGAACTTCTCATCTCATGGAATGAGAAGATCAATCTCACAGCAATAACAGACCCAGACGAGATAGTTCTTAAACATTTTGTCGACAGCCTCGCGCTACTCAAATACTGCGAGATTCCTGGCGGCTCTAAAGTAATAGATGTTGGCACTGGCGCAGGATTTCCGGGAGTAGTACTCCTCATTGCGAATCCTACTCTTGATATAACCTTACTTGATAGTACCCAGAAAAAGCTCAGCGTTATTTCAAACATTCTTGAAAACTTGGGCCTCTCTGCAAACATAGTCCACAAAAGAGCAGAGGAGGCAGGGCATGACGATTGTTTTAGAGAAAAGTATGATTTTGCCACTGCAAGAGCCGTTGCAAATCTTCGAGACCTCTCAGAATACTGTCTGCCTTTTGTAAAGGTAGGTGGCACTTTCATTTCAATGAAAGGTGCTGATGCTGAAAATGAACTTGAGATTGCCGAAAATGCCATAAAAGCTCTTGGTGGAAAGCTTGAAAGTTTCAATAAATATGAACTTCCAAGTTGCGGGGAGAGGGCAATTATTAAAATTTCCAAAGTTTCCTCAACAAATAGCAAATACCCAAGACCTAAGGCTAAAATGGAAAAGCAACCACTATAAGTTGTGTAAAACAAAGTGCGAATGTTTCACGTGAAACATTCGCATTATTTTTATATTAAAAAGTCCTTTTATTATAAAAGAAAGTGTGCTAATATAATTGCACACTTTGACATTTTCAAACAAAAGGAGGAAAACCATGGCTAAAACGATCGCAATTTTAAACCAAAAGGGCGGTGTCGGTAAAACAACAACAGCAGTCAATCTTATCGCCGCAATTGGTTCTCATGGAAAAAGAGTGCTCCTCATCGACATAGATCCTCAGGGCAACTCAACTTCAGGTTTTGGTATAGATAAACGCTCACTTCAATACTCGTCCTACGATGTTTTAATTAATAATGTCAATCCAAAAGATGTAATAATCGAGACCAAGTTTAAAGGTGTAGATGTACTCCCATCTAACATGAATCTCGCTGGAGCAGAACTTGAACTCGTTGATATGAAGAAGAGGGAAGCAAGACTTAAAAATTCTTTGCTCAGCCTCTACAACGATTACGATTTCATTTTCCTTGATTGCCCACCTTCACTTGGATTGATTAGTTTAAACGCACTCGTAGCTGCTGACACTTTGATAGTACCTATCCAGTGCGAATACTACGCACTTGAAGGTATTTCACAGCTCATGTCTACAGTTCGTCAAATCAAGCACCTTTATAATCCGATGCTTGACCTTGAAGGTATTGTACTCACTATGTACGATGGCAGACTTAATCTCACTCAGCAGGTAGTGACGGAGGTAAAGAGGTTCTTCCCACAAAAGGTTTATGCCTCTGTAATTCCTCGTAATGTAAGACTTTCTGAAGCACCATCCTTTGGTCTTCCTATCATGTACTACGACAAAAGTTCTAAGGGAAGTCTCGCTTATGAATCACTCGCAGTTGAATTCTTAAAGAATAACAGAAAGGGAGGTTAAGACTATGGCAGCACAGAAAAAAGGTGGCCTTGGTAGAGGTCTTGAAGCACTCCTTATAGACAATAACATCGATGATATTACAAGTTCAGACGGCCCTGTTACTTTGAAACTTCGCGATATCGAACCAAATAAAGAACAGCCGAGAAAGACCTTCGATGAGAAAGGACTTCAAGAACTTGCGAACAGCATCGAGCGAAACGGCGTTTTACAGCCGCTTCTTGTTCGCCCGATGGCAGATGGCTCTTACCAGCTCGTTGCCGGTGAGCGTCGCTGGCGCGCGTCCCGCATGGCAGGACTGACAGAGGTTCCTGTAGTAATCAAAGAGATGTCCGATGAGCAGGCAATGGAGATTGCGCTCATCGAAAACTTACAGCGTGAGGACTTGAACCCAATCGAGGAGGCTGAAGGCCTTCAGCTCCTCATTGAGCGCTATAAACTCACGCAGGAAGAAGCCGCAGCAAGAGTAGGTCGCTCCCGTCCTGCCATCGCAAATGCGCTCCGTCTCTTAGGGCTTCCTGCGGAAGTCCGTGCCCTTGCAAAAGATGGCAAGATTTCAGCAGGCCATGCAAGAGCTCTTTTAAGCTTTGACGACAAGGCTGAAATGCTTAAAACAGCAAATGAAATTCAAGAAAACGACCTCTCAGTAAGAGATGTTGAAAAAATAGCAAAATCCAAATCAAAAGACCAAACTCAAAAACCTCACAGAAAATCAAACAGAGATACCTACTATGACGAGGTTGAACTTGCACTGTCAGAGGCTTTAAACAGAAAAGTAAAAGTTAAAGTATCGAAGACAGGCGGTAGTCTTGAGATAGAATTTTTTGATAAAAAAGATCTTGAAAAGCTTATAAAAGAGCTCAAATAAAAGGAGAAACAAGAAATGCTCGATATTAAATTTGTCAGAGAAAACCCTGACATTGTAAAAGAAAACATAAAGAAAAAATTCCAGGACGACAAACTTCCTCTCGTCGATGAAGTAATCGCTCTTGACGAAGAAAAAAGACAGGTTCAAACTCGTGCCGATGAACTTCGTGCAAACAGAAATAAAATCTCAAAAGAGATAGGAAACCTCATGGCTCAGGGCAAAAGGGAAGAGGGCATGGCTTTAAAAGAGCAGGTAACTGCTCAGGCAGCAGAACTCGAAGAACTTGCAAAGAAGCAGGATGAACTCGCTGAAAAAGTCACAACTATTATGATGACTATCCCTAACATCATCGATGAGTCAGTTCCAATCGGTAAGGATGATTCCGAAAACGTTGAGGTTGAGAGATTTGGTGAGCCAGTAGTTCCAGACTACGAAATCCCTTATCACGCTGACATTATTGCGTCTCTCTCCGGTATCGACAAGGAAGCAGCTGGTAGAACTTCTGGTGAAGGTTTCTACTACCTCCTCGGTGATGTAGCAAGACTTCATGAGGCTATGATTTCTTACGCCCGCGACTTCATGATTGACGCAGGCTTCACTTATGCAATCCCACCATTTATGATTCACGGCGACGTAGTTAAAGGCGTTATGTCCTTTGCAGAGATGGAAGCTATGATGTACAAAATAGAAGGGGAGGACCTCTACCTTATCGGTACATCTGAGCACTCTATGATCGGTAAATTCAAAGGTCAGCTCATAGAAAAAGCTGAACTTCCTATAACACTTACATCTTACTCTCCTTGCTTTAGAAAAGAGGGTGGCTCACACGGCCTTGAAGAGCGTGGTCTCTACCGTGTTCACCAGTTTGAGAAGCAGGAGATGGTAGTTCTCTGTGAACCAGAGGAATCCATGGACTGGTACAACAAGATGTGGAAACTCACAGTAGACTTCTTCCGCAGCCTCGACGTACCTGTTCGTCAGCTCGAGTGCTGCTCAGGCGACCTTGCAGACCTCAAAGTTAAGTCTTGCGACGTTGAAGCTTGGTCACCACGTCAGCAGAAGTACTTCGAGGTTGGCTCTTGCTCAACACTCTCCGATGCACAGGCTAGACGCCTCGGCATCCGTGTAAAGAGCAAGGATGGCAACTACTTCCTTCACACTCTCAACAACACAGTTGTTGCGAGCCCACGCGGACTCATCGCTGTAATTGAGAACAATTACAACGAAGACGGCAGCGTGTCAATCCCGCAGGCACTTCGCCCATACATGGGTGGCAAGGACAAGCTCGTCCCAAAGAAATAAAGCAATAAAATAAAAGGCCCACTGGAAGTTCTCCAGTGGGCTCTTTTCTTTTGCTTTATTCTTCTTCGGTCTTTGCGAGCGGTGTAATCTTGCCGTAGCGAGTGCCTGCTGCGTCAGCGCGAGGCGCACGGTCCGGCGCTTCAACCTTGTGGCTCTCACGTGGAGCGCGGTCGCGTCCACGTCCGCCGCCACGGTTATTGCCGTAGGACTTGCGAGGGCTCTCAGCCTTCGCGCCCTCCTCAAGGGCGATGATTACTTTTCTGTCAGCATCTGCTCCAACGGAGTAGGATGTGACATCTGGGATTTTTGCAACCTCAGTGTGAATAATTCTGCGCTCATAAGGATTCATAGGGTCAAGGGCGATGTTTCTACCATACTTCTTAACCTTTGATGCTGTGCGACGAGCAATGTCCTTAAGAGTTGTCTCTCTCTTTTCTCTGTAGTTGCCTACGTTAATTGAGAGCTTAGAAAATTCTGCGTCGTTCTTTGTCTTGTTTGCAACAAGACGTGCAAGATATTGAATAGAATCAAGAGTCTCACCACGTCTACCAATGAGGAGACTATAATCTTCTTCACAATTGATCTGGAAGAAATATTCCTTCTCAGATTTTAAAATTTCTACTGTTGTACCAGTGATGCCGATACCAGCGATAAGTGTGCCGAGATAGTCATAAGCTTTCTTTACGTTCTCTGGGCAATTTTCGAGTTCAACTGGTGTGCGAGGAGCCTTTTCCTCTGAAGCTGGTTCTTCTACTGGCTTTTCAGCCTTTACTGATTTTTCTTCTGTTTTCTTTGCTGCAGGCTTTTTCTCAGCCTTCTTTGGCGCTTTTTTTGGCTTCTCATCTGGAGCCTCATAAAATGCACGTACCTCTGCTTGTTTTCCACCGAAAAGGCCTAAAATCTTCTTTTCTGGCATGGAAATAATCTCAAACTGTACGTCTGCTGTATCTGGAGCGCCAAGTGCTAAAGCCGCAGCCTGTTGCGCCTCTTCAATTGAAGCGCCTGTAGCGATTGCTTCTTTAATCATTTTTACCTCCAAAATATAAAACCGCCTTTTGTGGTGTAGACGAATCACAAGCGGCGGTTTAGGTTTCGTTATTTAGATTTTTCAAGTAGAGCAACATTCTGCTTTATTGTTGCTTCTTCTGCTCTTCTAGCAGCTGTCTCTTCTACCATGAGCTTTGCTATAACTTTCTTTGGCTCATAGACCTTATTAAGAATAAGAGTCTGGATGAAACTCAAAAGACTGTTGAGTGCCCAATAAACACCGATACCGATAGGGAAGGTGTAAGCGAGCCACAAAGACATAAATGGCATAAAGAGAAGCATGCAACCCATTGATGCTGTATTTGCAGCGTCAGGAGTCTGCTTTCTTGTTCTAATAAGACTGTAGATTGATGTGAGCATAGCAGCAAGGAAAGATGCAAGTGGAACAAGAGCATAAATGCTAGTCCAGCCAAACTGCGAAGGTGTTACACCAAGATCAAAGCCAAATGCTTTAAATTCAAAACTCTCAAGAGCTGTCCAAACGCTAGAATCAACATCTGGCAAAGCCTCTTTAAGTTCTGGGATGTACTTTAAAACATTGATTTCGTTAAGTCTTACTGTGTTTGACGAAGTCTGTGCTATTTCTGATACAGTATCTGTGAGTAGATTTACTGTAGCTTTTGGTAGACGAACAATGTATGAAAGAGGTTTATAGATGGCTCCATAAAGACCAAGAATAAGTGGGAACTGAATGAGCAGGGTACCGCAACCTGCTGTCATTGAGCCATAGCCCTCTTTTTCATAAAATGCCTGGAGTTCCTCATTCATTTTCTGCTGGTCTCCGGCATATTTAGCTCGAATCTTTTCAATTTTAGAACGTGTTCTGAGTGTCTTTGCCTGATTCTTTTGGGTTTTTGCTGTGCTTGGAAGAAGTATTGCTTTTGCAACAAGAGTAAATGCTATGAGAGCAAGTCCATAGTTGTTGCCGAAAGCTTTATAGAATGCCCAAAGAATCCATCCAAAAGGATAGGAAAAGATATTATAACAAAAGTCATAAAAAGCGTTCATTATTTAACCTTCTTTTCAGGAACTGGGTCGTAGCCGCCTGATGTAAGTGGGCTACAACGGATAAGTCGCCACATTGTTAAAAGAGATCCTTTAACTACTCCAAATCGTTCGATGGCGATAATTCCATACTGTGAACAAGTAGGTGTAAATTTACACACTGGTGGAAATAAAGGCGAAATGTGTTTTTGATAAAAACGAATAAGCCAAATTAAAAATTTTTTCATTTTTTAATGACGCCTGCCTGTGAAAGCAGGTCTTCCATGACCTTTTCAAGGTCTGTGCTTTTCTTAAAGCGTGTCCTAACTCTGCAGACAAAAATCAAATCGTAGCCCTGGAGCATCTCGCCATACTTTTTTTCTATTTCCTGGAAAGCTGCTCTTATGAGGCGTCTTGATTTGTTACGTGCGACAGCGTTTCCGATTTTCTTTGAAGAAGTAATCCCTATACGACAAATTCCCGCACTATTTTTCTTTAAATAGATTACTAGTGCAGGATCTGTGTAGGAGGCTCCACGTTTGTAGAGCCTTTTAAAATCGCTATTTTGATTTAAAACAACTGTCTCAGACAAAATTTAGCCCTCAATTAAACTGTAAGGCTCTTTCTGCCCTTAGCTCTACGAGCTGCAAGTACCTTGCGACCATTGCGGTCAGCCATTCTTGCTCTGAAGCCATGAACATTACTTCTGTGACGCTTATGAGGTTGAAATGTTCTTTTCATATACTAAACCCTCCATTCATTCGACTTGCGAATAGTTATTATAAATTATAAATACTTATAATGTCAAGATTTTTGTAATTTTAGGATTTTTTTGTTTTTTGAACAAATATCC
>R04__coassemble_562_pt1 | contig 13196 bp, 14 predicted proteins | sample R04__metabat2_low_PE_025 | metagenome-assembled genome bin R04
ATTTTATATACTATTTATTGAAAATGCAAGGCAAATAAGTTATTATATTTTATATTTATTTAAGGGGAGAGAGCATTGAAAAATACATCACTCACAGCTCTTGGCGGAATTATCACCGCTCTGTCAGTCATGTTTATGTTTCTGTCTTCTCTTATTCCTTTTATGACCTACGCGGTTCCTGCCTTTGCTGGTCTACTTCTGATAGTCACTGTAGAAGAGGTGGAACTTAAGTGGTCCGCTTACATTTATATAGCTGTTTCTTTTCTTTCTATTTTGGTTATCGCCGACAAAGAGGCGGCAGTCATGTACACATTTTTCTTTGGCTATTATCCGTTTGTAAGAAAGTGGCTCAATGAAAAAGTAAAACAGAACATTCTCAAATGGTTTCTTAAGTTTTTGATTTTTAATGTCGGTGTTGTACTTGGCTACTTGCTTATAATCTACGTCTTTGCAATTCCAATTGAAGAGATGGAAGAATTTGGTAAATATACAAGCCTATTCCTGCTCGCTATGGGCAACGTTGTATTTGTTATTTATGACTTTCTTGTAAGAAATCTCACAATTATTTACGACAAGCTCTGGCACGACAGAATCAATAAAACTTTCAAATTTTAAGGAGGTACACTTATGTATCAAAATTTATCTGATCTTGTTAAAGATGCAAAAGCCAGTGGTAAGGACTGGATTATATCTCAGCTTAAAGTTTCAGGCCTGACATTTTTACTTCTTCTTGTTGGCCTTATCATCACTGACAATATTTGTGAAAACAAGTGGGATGAAGGCATTATCATTGATATTTTAATTCCTATCGTAGCTCTCGTCATAGCTATTATTGATGCTATTCCAGTAATTGGTATTAGCGCTGTTATGCTCCCTTGGGCTGCACTTGATACTATCTTTGGTGAGCCACGTCAAAAGGGTCTTGCAATATTCATACTTTTTGTTGTGATTATGGTCATTAAAACTTTCGCAGAGCCATTTATTCGTGGTAAATCACTTGGCGTAAGTCCAATCGAAGAGGTTATAGCTTCCGTTATCGGTTGGGTAGTTTTCCCTGGAACTATTGGTAGTGGCATAGGTCTTATTGTAGCGCCACTCATTTACACAGTTGGTAAGAAGATTTATGTAAAGACTAACCCTAACACCTTCTTTGCAAACTTCGGATACAACTTCCTTGGAAGCAAAGACTCAGGTGGACAAAAGAAGACTGGCAACACAACTGTTGTTGATATTACAGACGAAATAGAGGATGTTGAAGAGAAATGAGTACATCACTCCTTACAACAATTGAACAAGTTTATCCTGAACTCTCAAAGAGCCATAAAAAAATAGCGGACTTCGTCCTTCAAAATTATGAGAAGGCCGCGTACTATACGGCGGCGAAGCTTGGACAGGAGACTGACATTAGTGAGTCGACTGTTGTACGCTTCGCGACATCGCTCGGTTTTGACGGCTACCCTGAGTTCCAGGACGCTCTTCAGGATGACATCAAAGGCAAGCTCACTACGCTTCAGCGTATGGAGATTGCGAGCCTTAAGATGTCAAATGAAGACGTACTCTCAAAGGTGCTGTCAAACGACAGAGCGTCAATCAAAGAGACATTGCAAAATGTTTCAAGAGATGATTTTAAGAAGGCAGCAAAAGCCATCAATAAAGCTGAAAAAATCTACATTGTTGGTATTAGAAGTTCTGCTCCTCTTGCAAATTTCATCTATTTCTATTTTAAGATGGTCTACAACAATGTAGTACTTATCGACACTGCAAGTGCTTCAGAGATGTTTGAAAAGATATTCAAGATTTCAAAGAAGGATGTCTGTATAGCGATAAGCTTCCCACGTTATTCAAAGACAGTTGCTAAAACTCTTGAATACGTTAAAGATAAGGGCGCAAAGATTATTGCGATAACCGATAGCAACAATTCTCCAATTGTTGCCGACGCAAACTACGTCCTTACTGCAAAGAGCACTATGGCATCCTATGTCGATTCTCTTGTAGCACCACTCAGTCTTATTAACGCTCTCATAGTTGAGTCAACAATGGAGAAGCGTGATGATGTCCTTGACACATTCTCAGAACTTGAGAATGTTTGGGACAGGTATGATGTTTATGAAAAAACCGAGGATATAATCAATGATTAAGGTTTTGGTAATTGGCGCTGGACCTGCTGGTATTATGGCGGCCTGCACTGCTGCAAAAAACGGTCACGACGTGACCTTACTTGAGCGCAACAGTAAAATCGGCCGCAAGCTCATGATAACAGGCAAGGGCCGTTGCAATGTGACAAATGCGCTTTATGACGAGAAAGAGTTTATCGACAACGTACCGATAAACGGTCGTTTTCTCTTCAGCGCAATGTCACAGTTCATGCCAACCGATACCATGGACCTCTTTGAAGCCCTTGGTGTACCTTTAAAAATTGAACGAGGTAACAGAGTCTTTCCTGAATCTGACAAATCTGTTGATATTGTCGACGCTCTTCTTCGATATCTCAAAGACTGTGGCGTAAAACTTGTCTTTGGCGCTCGCGTAAATGAGATATACACTGAAAGGTCCGAAGAGGGCAGAGCTTTTGTAACTGGTGTTGTCTGTGAAAATGGCAGACGCTTTTCCTGTGACAGACTTGTCCTTGCCACAGGTGGTGCGTCTTATCCTGCAACAGGTTCAACAGGTGATGGCTATGACCTCTCTCGTACACTCGGTCACAATGTGACGGATTTGTCCCCATCACTTGTACCTATCGAGTCCTCCGACAGTACTTGCAAAGAGCTTCAAGGCCTCAGTCTTAAAAATGTTGCGATTAAAATTGTCGACAATAAATCAGGAAAGCCTATTTATTCCGACTTCGGCGAGATGCTCTTTACACACTTCGGCGTCTCTGGACCGATGATTCTCAGTGCGAGCTCGCACATGAGAACAATAATCGATGGCCAGTATTCACTTCACATCGACCTAAAACCAGCGCTCTCCGAGGAGAAGCTTGACTATCGCATTCAACGTGATTTTTTGGAACAACCTAACAAAGATTTCCAAAATGCACTCTCTTCATTGCTCCCGTCAAAGCTTATCCCTATAATCGTCGAGCGCTCTGGTGTTGAACCTACAAAGAAAGTAAATCAAATCACAAAGCTTGAACGTCACGCTCTTGTCTTTGCTTTAAAAAATCTCATTATCCCTCTCTCAAAGTTTAGACCGATAGAAGAGGCAATAGTGACCTCCGGTGGAATTGACATAAAAGAGATCAATCCAAAAACCATGGAATCAAAACTTGTCTCTGGTCTTTTCTTTGCCGGTGAACTTATAGACATTGACGCCTACACAGGCGGTTTCAATATTCAAATAGCATTTTCTACCGGATACCTTGCCGGTTTGAATTTATAAAGGAGATTATTATGTTTAATATAGCTGTAGACGGACCTGGTGGAGCAGGCAAAAGTACAATTTGTAAAGCTGTTTCAAAAGAACTTGGCTTTATTTATGTTGACACAGGTGCTCTTTATAGAGCAGTTGGTCTTAACGCTCTGCGAAATGGTATCGACACAAGAAACATTGATGGCATAACAAAAATGCTCGAGACTACCGATGTAAACTTTGCTTACGTGGACGGTGAGCAGAGGGTTTTCTTAAATGGTGAGGATGTCTCAACAGACATCCGTTTACCTGAGGCATCCATGGCGGCATCAAATGTTTCTGCAATTCCTGTTGTTCGCGCATTCTTGCTCGAACTTCAACAGAAAATTGCAAGAGAAAATGACTGCCTTATGGATGGACGCGACATAGGCACTGTAATTCTTCCAAATGCACAGCTTAAAATCTTTCTCACTGCGTCCGCAGAGGTTCGTGCAAAGCGCCGCTTTGACGAACTTTCCGCCAAAGGTCAAAAAGTAAACTACGACGACATTCTCGCTGACCTAAACGAGCGCGATTACCAGGACTCTCACAGAGAGATCGCGCCACTAAAACAGGCAGACGATGCTGTCCTCGTTGACACATCTGACATGACCTTTGACGAAGTCAAAGCAACTATCATCAAGCTTTACGAGGAGAAAAAGTAAAAATGGGAGAACAAATTATAACTAACAAGGACAGACTCAAATTTTATAATGAGGCTGAATACAACTATAATTGGGACAAAAAAATAAAGAGTAAACTCGGTATTTATAACTTCTTTTATCCACTCTCAATTCTTGTTTGTAACTACAAATTTGACATAGAATACCACGGTGCAGAGAACATCCCAAAGAGTGGAAGTTTTATGATTGCATGCAACCATGTTGCAGGTCTTGACCCAATTTGTCTTACATATATCGCACGCAAAGAGCATAGGTCACGTACTTGGTACTTTATGGCAAAAGAGGAATTCTTCCATGTGTTCTACACAAAACTTCCTCTTTTACTCTTCGGTGGATTCCCTGTAAAGCGCGGAACACCTGACAGAAAATCTCTTGATTTCTCTATTCGCATCTTAAAAGAGGGCAATGGCCTTCTTGTATTCCCAGAAGGCACAAGAAACAAGGAACGCACAAGACCTGACCCTGCGACTGCAAAGGGTGGTGTTGCACTTGTTGCTCGTGAAGCAAAGTGCGATGTTCTTCCTGTTTCTATTCACATTGAACCAAGAAAAGAGAAGTACAATGGTAAAGGTGGAAAGCCTAAGTATATAGTTCGTTTTGGTGAAGTTATCCCTTACGCTGGGCTCGGTATGGGTGAGAAGCCAAAATCAAAGGAACTCAAAGCTGCTACAAATCTCATTATGGAGAAAATCTGTGAATTATGGGACAAGGATGTAATCGAATAACACTTGCCAAAACTGCAGGGTTCTGCTTTGGCGTTGAGCGCGCACTAAAGCTCGGTTATGAATTTATGACGACCCACGACAATGTCTATTGTCTGGGTGAGCTTATCCATAACAACATAATAAATGACGATATGAAATCACATGGCGTCAAAATCGAGGAAGATTTTGAAAAAATTCCGAATGACGCCAGTGTGATAATTCGCGCTCATGGTGTGCCAAAGCAGGTCTACAATCATTTTGAAGAAAATGGCATTACCTTTGTTGATGGCACCTGTCCTTTTGTCAAAAAAATTCATAAGATTGTTGAAGAGATACCAGCTGAAAATTCAATTATTTTGATTGCTGGCTCAGAAAATCATCCTGAAGTTATAGGAATTTGTGGATTTTGCAAAGCAAAATATTTTGTCTTTGAGAGTGCCGATTCTCTTGAGCAAATTTTAAAGGACAAAAAAGAGGAGATAGACGGTAAAAATATTTACGTAGTCTCACAGACCACTTTTAAAATTTCTGAGTGGGAGGCCTCTTTAAATAAATTAAATTTATTGTGTACAAACTTAAATGTTTTTGATACAATATGTAAAGCCACGCACGAAAGACAAATTGAGGCAGAACGTCTTTCAAAGGAATGCGATGCGATGGTAGTTATCGGTTCTAAGCATTCTTCTAACACACAAAAGCTTTTTAGCATTTGTAAAGAAAACTCTAAAACTTGCCTCATTGAATCAGCAAAGGAACTTGATTTATCCTTCCTTGACGGTTCAAGCAATATCGGTGTCACTGCGGGGGCTTCAACACCGCCCGCGATAATAAAGGAGGTACTTTTGACTATGTCTGAAGTAGTAAACACAATTGAAAATGGCGAAGAGGATTTCGCTGCATTGCTTGAGGAATCATTAAGCAACATGAACTCTGATCAGAGAGTGGAGGGTACTGTTGTAGGCGTTTCTCCGACAGAGGTTCAGATTGATATAGGAAGGAAGCAAACCGGTTACATTTCATACGGCGAGTGGAGCTTTGATCCAAACGCAAACCCTGCCGATGAAGTTAAAGTTGGCGACAAGATCAACGTTGTTATCATGAAGACAAACGACGTTGAAGGCACAATTATGTGTTCTAAGAAGCGCTTTGACGCATCCAACTCTTGGGATGAGCTTGAAGCTGCTATCGAGTCTGGTGCTATGGTTGAAGGTGTTGTAACTGACATCATCAAAGGTGGCATAATCGCTACAACTCAGAAGGGCGTTCGCGTATTTATTCCTGGTTCACTTACAGGTATCGCTAAAGACGCTCCACTTGATGACCTTCGCAACACTAAGGTTTCTTTCAAGATTATCGAAGTAAACAAGCAGCGTCGTCGCGCTGTTGGTTCAATAAAGGCTCATTCATCATCAGCTCGCAAAGAAGCTCGTGAGAAGTTCTTTGCAGAGGCAGAGGTTGGCCAGGTTTACACTGGTGTTGTTAAATCTCTTACAAACTATGGCGCATTTGTTGACATCGGTGGCGTTGATGGTATGGTTCACATCTCTGAACTCTCTTGGAAGCGCATTAAGCATCCATCAGAAGTTTTGAGCATTGGTGACACTGTTGAAGTATTTATCAAGTCACTTGAGAACGAGAAGATTTCTCTCGGTTATAAGAAGGACGAGGACAATCCTTGGGCTATTCTCAAGAACACTTACAATGTTGATGATGTTATCGATGCAAAGATCGTTGGCATGACAACATTCGGCGCATTTGCAAATGTTATTGATGGTATCGATGGTCTCATCCACATCTCACAGATTGCAAACAAGCGCATAGAGAAGCCACAGGACGCTCTTAAAGTAGGCGAGACAGTTCAGGTTAAGATTACTGAAATCGACTATGATAAGAAACGCGTTAGCCTTTCTATCCGTGCTCTTCTTCCAGAGGAAGAACCAGCTCCAGTAGCTGAGGAAGCTCCAGCTGAGGAAGCTGCTGAATAATTTAAACTTTAAAAGGCAACTGTGATATTGCAGTTGCCTTTTTATTTAGAGGTATCGATGTTAGAGTTTAATCTTACTGAGACTGTTGACGTTTGGACTTATCTTAAAAATTCAAAAAAGCCAATCGTCCTTTACGGTACAGGTAACGGCGCAGACAAAATAATAGAAGTCTTCAAAAAGTATGAAATAGAAATCTCCGATATTTTTATGAGTGATGATTTTTATCGTGAAGATGCAACATTTCATGGCTTTAAACTTCAAAAATTTGAAGACATAAGACAAAAGTACGATGACTGTATTGTCGTACTTTGCTTTGCTGCCTTTCGCAGAGATTTACTTTTGAAAATTAAAGACATAAGCGAGATTTACGAGCTTCGTGCTCCAGAAGTGCCTGTATTTGGTTTTGACTTCTTTAGTATTGAGACTTTAAAACTTTATGAAAATGAGATTATTGAGGCTTACAAGCTACTTTCTGACGATATCTCAAGAGATGTATTTATAAAATCTCTTGAATATAGAATTTCTGGAAAAATAAATTATCTTTTTGATTGTCAGACGGAGCGAGATGAAGTCTTTTCAAATATAATAAAGCTCTCGTCCGATGAGACTTATGTGGACCTCGGCGCTTATAGGGGAGACACAATTGAGGAATTCCTTCTTATGACAAAAGGTCAATATAAGAAGATTTATGCCCTTGAGCCTGATTCTAAAAACTATAAAAAGCTCTTAGAAAATTTTGGAACTTTAGACAATGCACAGTTTATAAACAAAGCCTCTTGGTCAGACGAAAGGGTAATGAATTTTGACGGCGACGGCGGTAGAAATTCAAGCCTTTTGACTGCAAATTGCAAGACAGAAGTTGTCCATACTACAAGCGTTGACAATGTTCTTTGTGGCGAGCCTGCGACCTTCATTAAAATGGATGTTGAGGGCGCTGAAACCGAGACCCTTCTTGGTCTTTCAAATACAATAAAAACTTGCAAGCCAAAACTTATAGTTTCTGCTTATCATAAGACTGGCGACCTCTTTACACTTCCAATTCTCATAAAGAAACTTAATCCTGATTATAAAATTTTTCTTCGCCATCATCCTTATATTCCTGATTGGGAAACAAATTATTATTGTATTTAATAAATTTATAGTTAAAATATAAATATCAACATTTTGGAGGAAAACTCTATGAAGAGTCCTGATAATGTGTTGATAGGTGTAGCGCTTTTGCTACTGTCTGGGGTAATTCTTTATAATGTTTTTACGACGAGCGACGAAGAAGTTGTAACATCAAATGAAAGCATGACTAGTGCTGTCATTTCGACAACTTCGTCGATGGTGCTCGGTACGTCAGAAGTGGTAACTTCTGACGGTAAAATCAACATCAATACTGCGTCCTCATCACAGCTCCAAACCCTGTCGGGTATTGGGCCGACGAAGGCGCAGGCAATTATTGATTACCGTGTGGAGCATGGAAATTTCTCATTGGTAGAGGAACTTATAAATGTCTCTGGCATAGGGGAAAAGACACTTGAAAAAATCATTGATAATATAACTGTTTAGGGGAATTTATGCAGTACGTTATTTTAGACTTGGAATGGAATACGGCTTACTCAAACAAGCTGGGCCATTTTGTAAATGAAATAATTGAATTTGGCGCTGTAAAGCTCAATGAAAATCTTGAAATTACTGAAGATTTTTCAAGCTTTGTAAAGCCACAAATCGAGAAGAAACTTCGTCCTCGAGTAAAGACTCTTACTAACATTTCAAATGAGGATGTTGCAGATGCTGAAACATTTGACGTTGTCCTTCAAGATTTTACAAATTTTGTAGGCGATATTGAAAACACAATTATTATGTCCTGGGGCGACATGGATATTCGTGTTTTAATCGATAACTGCAAGTACTTTTATAACAACGATCCGCACATCCCATTTGTCAAATATTATGTTGATTTACAGGCATATTTCATGCAACAGAAAGACCTCGCAAAAGGCAATCAAATCAGTCTTTCTAACGCCGCAGAACTTGTCGAACTTGACCTCAATGAATTCTCACTTCACAGGGCCCTTGATGACAGCGAACTTTCAGCTCTCTGCTTTGTAAAAGTCTTTGATAAGGATGACTTAAAATCAAATATTGTAGTCTGTGATGATGAATATTATGAGAAGCTTCTTTTCAAGCCTTTTGTTGTCTCCGACATAAATGATAAACTTGTCGACAAAACACAGTTTTGCTGTAAGTGCGTAAGTTGTGGGGAGATGGCAGATCAACTCACAGATTGGAGATTTTCAAACAGTTCTTTTCATGCTATGTTCAAATGCAGAGATTGCAACATAAAGTACAGAGTCAATGTTCAGTTCAAGAAAACCTACAGTCAACTTAACATCAAGAAAAATGTTATTGAAATAAAGAAAAACGATAAAGCCAAGGGTTAGCCTTTGGCTTTTATTATTGACTTTTTTATGTTTTTCTTTTAATATGTAATGTGGTAAATGAATTCGTTCATAAAAAGGAGTAATGCTTTATGATGAGAGAAATCGAAAAGAACATGAAGCCAAAAGAGCTCAAAGCTTACAGAACTCAGTTGTTCCGTGACGCTGAGCAGTGGAAGACACCTGACCGTGTTCCTCACTACGGCAACATCGTTACTTGGAAAATCTTTGACGCTGGTTATACAATCGACCAGGCAATGACAAACTTCGACATAATGAAGGAAACTGTTGAGAAGTTCCTTGAGAAGTACCCAATCGACGTTCTTATCGACGTTGGTATCCGTAACCAGTTCAACGTAACTGAGGCTTTCGGTATGGGCGAGAACGGTTACTACTATTATGACAAAGAAGTAGTTGGTATCAATGACCACGCTTATTGTCCTGTAGACCGTCTTATGGAATACATCGAAGACAAGAACAAGTATGCTTGGGAAGTTGCTCTTCCTAACAAGATTCCTGATTTCTACGACAAGCCTCTTGAGGTTTGGAAGAAGACTTGGGATGAGTACTGGAACTACATCATGTTCATTTTCAAGATGAACAAGGTAACAGGTGCTTATGGCCTTGGTTCAGGCGCTCCTAACAACCCTATGAAGGGCACAATTAACTTCGGTATTGAAGAGGCTGAATCAAACCTTCTCGGTATCCGTAATCTCTCAATTGCTGCTCGTCGTAACTTCGACCAGCTTAAGGAATTCTGCGAAGCTTGGAACGAAAAAGAGACAAAGCCTATAATCGCTAAGATTATGGAAGGCGAAGACGGTCCTGACATGAAGTACTGCTTCGACGCATCTCTCATCATGCTCTCACAGAACATTTTAAATCCAAAGCAGTTCAATGAACTCTATTGGTGCTATCTTGAGCCACTTCTTAAGGCTTATGAAGCAAAGGGTAAATGTCCTCGTATCTTCACAGAAGGTAAGATTGACATGTACGCTGACCATTTCACAGATTTCAAGAAGGGTTCACTTGCATTCCATCTTGAGAACGATGATCCATGGGCAATCCGTGAGGCACTTCCAAATGTTTGCATCATCGGTGGTCTTACAACAGCTATGCTCGGTACAGCAACACCTGACGAGTGCGTAGCTTACACAAAGAAGCTTATCGATGAGCTCGGCTCTGAGGGTGGTTTCATCCTTTCAGAGGACAAGATGCTCTCTTACAGAAACGACTGCAAAGCTGAGAACCTCAAGGCTGTTTGTGATTTCGTTTCAACATATGAACTTAAGAAATAAGGAGGAAGTAAAAAATGGCAGAAGAAATTAAAGTAGAAGCAGCTGCAACAGAAGAAGCTCCTGTTGTAGAAGAAGAGAAAAAAGTTGATTGGCCATACGCTTCTTATCCTGAAGGCTACAACAAACTCCTCAATAAGATTATGCCATTCTGGGCACGTCCTATGAAAAAGATGATGGGCGCTCTTCTTATTAGAGTTCTTGTAGATGGCTAATTGATTTTAGCTTACAACTTGTTTATAATAATGTGGCTGTGATATTTCACAGCCACTTATTATTTGGTGGTTTTAAAATGAAAGATATTCTTTTTGACTTAGAAGCAAATGAAAAAATGATAGCCGGCATGAACAAGGTGGCAGACGCTGTTAAAGCAACATACGGCCCGAAGGGCAGAAATGTTGCGTTCACACAGCAGTATGACGTGCCCCTTGTTACAAATGACGGCTTTGCTATAGCACGCCAAATTGTGCTGCCTGACAAGTTTGAAAATTTGGGAGCACAGCTTTTGAAAGAAGCTGCGCTCAAATCAAATCAAACGTCAGGCGATGGCACAACTGCGTCTATTGTCATAGCGCAAGCCGTAATAAATGAGGCGTTCAAAAACATTGCAGCGGGTGCAAACCCTATCTTTGTAAAGAAGGGAATCGACAAGGCAAAGGATGCCGTAGTCGAGGCTCTTACAAAGATTGCAACCCCTGTAAAGGACATTAAAACAATTGAAAATATTGCAACTATTTCAGGTAATAACGACCCTGAAATAGGCAAGCTTATCGGAGAGATTTATAAGGAACTAGGTTTTGAGCCTGTTGTAATTCTTCAAGACACACAAATGGCTGACACCAATCTTACTATCTCTCATGGATGCCGACTTGACAGTGGCTTCCTCTCAAGATATTTTGAGACCGACACAGTTCGCGGCCTTTCAGAACTTGATGATCCACTCATCTTTGTCTGCAAAGATGAGATTGAAAATATCAGAGATATTTACAATCTTTTAGAGCAAACTGTAAATGCCAACAAATCACTTGTAATCATCGCAAAGGACGTCAAAGGCGAAGCTTTGACTGCACTTGCTGCGAACGCAGAAAAAGGTGTGCTTCGCGTTGTCGCCATCAAGGGCCCTGGCTATGGCGACACCAGAGAGCGCAACCTTTCATGCATCGCTGCAATAACAGGTGCAACACTCGTTGACACAACTTTAATGGACATTAAAGAGTGTGGCATAGAAGTGTGCGGTACTGCCAAGAAAATTACAGTCGAGAAAAATGTCTCAACTATTACAGGTCCTGCTTGTCCAAACTCAGAAGAAGTAGAAACACTCAAGAGACAGATATCAAAGAATCTTGAAACTGCAACTGGCGCTTATGAAATCGACAAACTCGAGCAGAGCCTTGCACTTCTTAACAGCGCAATAGCGCTTGTAGAAGTTGGTGGCACTTCCGAACTTGAGATGTTTGAGCGCAAGTATAGAATTGAGGATGCGCTTAACGCTGCAAAGCGTGCGGCTGCTGAAGGCATAGTACCTGGCGGTGGCAAAGCACTTCTTCTTTGTAGTGATGCTGTAAAATCACTTGAACTTCACGGTGATGAAAAGATAGGAGCAAATGTCGTTATCTCTGCTCTCACAGCCCCTATAAGACAGATTTGTGAGAACTGTGGAGTTGACGGCTCAGTTGTCTTAAATAATCTTACAAAGGCTGACAAGCCAAATTATGGCTATAATGCTCTGACAGGTGAGTATGGTGACCTTATAAAACTTGAGGTCATCGACCCAGTTGCTGTTGTAAAGAACTCATTTGTAAATGCCGTCAGCATTTCAGGTCTTTACATTACAACTGGTGCCGCAGTAATCGACACTGAAGTTACTGAGTACAAATCAGAATAAATTAAAAGAGGCTCGACTGAGCCTCTTTTTTTTATTGATTTATATTTGGATTGTTAAATTTGATATTTAGTTTCTCAAGAATCCAGAAGGAGATGTCCATGTGAGTTTTAACATCTTCGTTTGAGAAATCGATATTGCATATCTCTTGAATTCTATCGATTCGTCTTATAAGTGTTGTTCTATGGACAAAAAGTTCTTCGGCAGTATGAGTAGAATTGCAATTGTTCTTGAGATAGCATTTAAGGGTTGTGAGATATTCTGTATTATTCTTCTCATCATAAGCCATGAGTTTGCGAATACCTTCATAAATAATCTGGTCATATGAGAAATCTGACATTATCTTTTCATACATGTAATCAAGTACATAATCAGAGAATTTAAAATACCAGTTTTCAGGCTTATCCTTTTGTCCAAGCTCAAGAGCAACTATTGCTTGTCTTAAGTAAGATGGCAAAAGTTTTATGTCTTTAAAACTATCTGAAATACCGACCTTGCAGACAAAGTTCGAAACAATAATTTCAAGTACACGGAAAAATTTTTTATCATCAAAAGATTTGCTGGAGAGTGAATGATTGAATATCCAAATTATGTCATCATCATGTGTGATAGCACATGAATTGGTCCAAGTCTCTTCGAGCTTGCCGCAGATGTATTCTGTCATCTCATCCCAATTTTCATTTTTAAAGAAATTGAAATAAAAAATAGTATAGTGATGGTTTTTGTTCCAATAATAATTCACAAGAATTAGATTTGCTTAATTTAAATAGATATTTTTTTATACAAATATAATATTATTTAATTTCACCATATTCTCTTTTAATTTATTAAAAA
>R04__coassemble_592_pt1 | contig 12829 bp, 10 predicted proteins | sample R04__metabat2_low_PE_025 | metagenome-assembled genome bin R04
CTCTGACGTATGCAAGCGCTTGTTCGCCCGTCAGCGTTACCGTCTGGCCTTCAGTTATTAGATTATTAGTTGTTTCTGTGTTTTCTGTGTCTGCTTCTGTGTTACTTGCTACTGCTTCTGCTGTGATTGTAACTGTTGGAGTGAGGGTGACACCACCGATGGCATCGTTGAGAAGTGGGATGGCATCCATGGTGATGCGAGCATAGTGGTCAACGACGATGCCGAGGAGGTCCTCAACAGCGGTGACGGTGTTGAGACAACTGTCTTTCTCACCAGTGCCATAGGTGTGAGAGAGAGCAATTTGGTGTGTCTCTTTGCCTACCTTGTCACCGAGGACACCGAGGATTGTAATCGGGGTCATGGTGTCACGGTTGATGTGAAGTGCAGACACCTCATTCGTACGGGTGTTGAACATCAAGAGGACTAGGTAGTCCGCTTGCATTGTATTGTTATAGCTGTCGTATGTCTCCTTTTGGTCGGAGAAATCATCGATGCCGATTATGAGGAAGGTCTCGATGTTTCGGTTGAGTTCGTCTTCCTCACTTACATCTACTGCTGATTTCTTGTCGACGATTTTAGAGCCGATTGCAAGGATTGCAAGCACTAGGACAAGTGCAAGGACGGCAGCTGTTATTCTTTTTGCGTCATTGTTCATTATGTTTTTTCTCATATTGATGCTCATATGCATAGTTTTTGTATTCGTAGTTGCTGTGTTTGTAGTATCGGTACTTGTACTTGTAGCCCTTGGTGTACTTTGTGAACTTCTCCTCAGCGCAAGTTGCGGCAAAGCCTAAAATCTTTGCGCCTGCAAACTTGAGCTGGTTTACAGCTTCAGCGACAGCTGCCTTGTTCGCGTAGTCCTCGCGAACAACAACTACCATACCGTCAAGGAGTGGTGAGATTACAAGTGCATCGGATACTGCTGTAACTGGTGGGAGGTCAACTATGATAATCTCAAAGTCACGGCGGAGCGCCTGCATTACTTTACTCATCTTAGGAGATGAGAGAAGCTCCGACGGGTTTGGTGGTATTTCACCAGAAGTTAAAGCAAAGAAATTTTTGTCTATTGATGCGATTTTTATACCACTGTTTGTTTCATCTACGCCGACGAGGACGTTTGAAAGACCCGGCTTCCTTGGAATCGCAAGTTTCTTTGCGACTTCCGGAAGACGGAGGTCGGCGTCGATGAGGAGGGTCTTCTTGCCTGCCTCCGCAAAGGTGTAGGCAAGGTTGATTGAAGTTGTACTCTTGCCTTCACCACGCATAGCGGAGGTGACACCGACTGCGTAGCAGGACTGGTCCTCTGTAAATGAGAAGAGGATGTTTGTTCTAAGGAGTTTGTATGCCTCAGCAGCTTGGAAACTCAAAGCTGAACCAAATTTATTTGTTGTTGGCATTATTTCTTACCTCCTTTTTGATCTACACCGAGAACTTCGTTCTCGTCCTCAAAGAGGTCTGGAATACTGGAGAGAAGAGGAATGTCTGGATAGGTTGTACGAAGATATTCAGGGTCATGGATTGTGTCATCAAGTAAATCTTGGATGATTAAAGCTGCAGCTGAGAGTACAATGCCAAGGAGCATACCGATTAGTGTGTATTTCATAATATTCGGTGAGGACTTGGTTGTTGGAGTTACTGCATAGTCAACAACTCTCATGCTTGCACCATCTACTATAGATTCAACCTTGTCAGGAAGAACCTTTGCGATGGTGTTCGCAATGGTCTTTGCCTCCGCTGGGTCGGCACTTGTGACAGTTACGCTGAAAATTTCTGTTCCGTTTTCTGCGCTTGCAGAAATCATGCTTTTGAGTTCAGCGTAACTGTAGTCAACACCGGACACCTCTATAACTTCGTTTAGAGTGGTCCTTGTGTTGAGGATTACTATGTATGTGTCAACAAGGGACTGAGCAGCAGTCAGGTCAGAACTTGAAATTGAGAAACTCGAACTGCCGACACTGAAACTTGAGTTGTTTACATAAAGCATGACCTTTGACTCATACTTTGGTGTAATCAATATTGCTGCGAATAAAAATGCAACTACAGCTCCTACTATGCCTGTGATGATAAGTATCCAAATGCGCTGTAGAAGAATTTGTAGAATATGAAGGATGTCTATCTCAACATAATCTTTTTGCTTTTCCATAGTGACTCCCTTTATATATAATATATATAAATATAAATATAGATGATAATATTATAAACCATTTAATGTAATAATACAATAAAAAGACCAGTGGTTTTTACCACTGGTCTTTGAACTTTTCTTATTTGTCTTCGTCGACAGTTTGGACAAACTCGTCGTCGAGTTTTGCTGCGGCTGTGAAGCCGAAGCCAGCAAGGTCTGAAGGAATCATTTCCTGGTAGCCCTCGAAATCGTCCTCTTCTTCGACAACCTCTTCCTCTTCTACCTTTTCTTCCTTCCTTGCAAAGATAGATTTTCTCTTCTTTGTCTCCTTCTCCTCTGCCTTCTTCTGTTCCTCTTCCTCTTTCTGTGCAAGACGTTTCTTGTCTTTCTCAGAAAGCTCTACGTCGTCGGCAGAGCCCATGATGAACTCGTCTGCCTTTGGAAGCGAGAAGCTTGGCTTCGATGGAGTTTCAATTGCAGGAGCTGTTGGAAGTTCAACAACTGGCTGAACTGGAGCTTCAATTACTGGCTGTACTGGAGTTTCAACCACCGGTTGTACCGGTGCTTCAACTACTGGTTGTACCGGAGTTTCTACTACCGGAGCTGGTGTTGGCTCCGGAATGCTTGGCTCAGTTACGGAGAACTGAGCTGGAGGAGCCGTCACCGGAGTACTTGTTGCAACAGGTTCGTCAATACCCTGAACGAAGTCAGGTATTGGCATAGGACCTGTTGCTGTGACAACCGGTTCCGGTGTTGCCGGTTTGGCCTCAACCTTTTTCTTGTTCTTATTTTTCTTAGCTGCTTTTGCATCCGCAGCAGCTTTGTCTGCTTTCGCTTTTGCCTCTGCTTGACGCTGCTTCAAAAGACGCTCTTCGAGCTCCTTTTGCTGCTTTGCGCGAGCTTTCTCATCGGCAGCCTTCTGCTTCTCAAGCTGCTTTTGCTCCTTCTTAGAAAGTTCAGCCTTCGGCTTCTCTTCCTCTTTCTTCGGAGCAGGTACATTCACTGGTGTAGGTCTTGGACTAGGAACTTGTTTTCCTGTTGCACGACGCTCACCGAGATCCTGAGAAGTTGTGAGACGAATCTGCTGTTTGTTCTGTGGAATTATTGGAGTAGAAGATGGGAGATCTTCTGCTGTTTTGATGCGTATACGAGCAATTATAAAGCCAATGCAAAATGCAAGGACGATAAGTAAAAGGAAAACTCCAACGAAAATAACAGGGATAACATAACTGCTGCTCTCACTCTGTGTTGCAACTGGCTGTGTTACAGGTTCTGTAACTGGCTGCAAGTAGTTAACTGCAATTTTGTAAGTTGTGTTAATAGAGCCGTCTTTTTCTACAACAACAATTGTGATTTCGTTGTTAGCATTTTTAATGTCGTCAGCACCGGAGATTCCTACTGTTACACCCTTGCTTGCATTTTCCTCAGGAAGTACAGCTTCAACTTCAACAGAATTGATGCCGTCATCAAGAGTGATTGAGTAGTCATAAACCTGTGATGAGAACTCTGGGTCTAAGGTTGCACCGTTTATGGTGATTGCAGACAAGTCCGTTGCAAATGCACAAACAGACAAAGCCGATAGCATAACTATCAGCGAGAAAAGAACTGCAAAAAACTTACGCATTATCCGGTGCTCCTTTAATATTTAATAGATACGGAGTTATTATAATACCACTTTTATGGTTTTTGCAACATATTTTTAAAGTTTCTTTTTGATGGTCAAAATGTTTTGGCCATTTTCATACTTGTACTCGACGCTGTCCATTGTCTCTTTAACCATAAAAATGCCGAGGCCCCCTATCGCACGCTCGTCGGCTGCGAGCGTGATGTCTGGGTCCTCGCGCTCAAGAGGGTTAAAGGGAATGCCAGCGTCGATAAACACCATGACTATGGTGTTTTCCACAAATTCTATCGAGAGAGAAAGCTTGCCATTTTTCTCCTCTGGATAAGCATAATGTGCAATATTTACAAACAACTCTTCAAGCGCTACTCCAAGTTGCATCGCAACCTTTGGAGTAGCATTTGCGAGTTCCAATTGTTCCTCAAGAAATTTTGTAGCATCGGCGAGGGACTCGTCAGATGCCGGAAAAGTAATAGTCATAAAATTACTCCCACTCGATTGTTGCGACTGGCTTTGGGGATAGGTCATAAAGTACGCGGTTTACACCGTCTACTTCGTTTAAAATACGGTCAGTGATTTTGTTTAAAAGTTCATAAGGAATTGGTTCAATCGACGCTGATGTTGCGTCGATGGAATTTACTGCACGAAGAACCACTGGCCATTCGTAGGTGCGTTTGTTGTCCTTAATTCCTGTGCTTCTGAAATCTGGTACTACGGTAAAGTATTGCCATACTTTACCGGCAAGGCCGGCCTTGTCGAATTCCTCGCGGAGGATGGCGTCAGACTCGCGTACGGCTTCCAGCCTGTCGCGAGTTATAGCGCCAACGCAGCGTACGCCAAGGCCTGGGCCTGGGAATGGCTGACGGTATACCATACCGTCAGGAAGACCAAGCTGTTTGCCTACAATACGTACTTCGTCCTTGTAGAGAAGTTTTACAGGTTCAACGAGTTCGAACTGTAAATCTTCTGGAAGGCCACCTACATTGTGATGTGCCTTGACGCCGTGGGATTCGAGGATGTCAGGATAAATAGTACCCTGTGCCAAAAATGCTATACCATCGAGCTTTGCAGCTTCTTCTGCAAAGACATCGATAAATTCTTTACCGATGATTTTACGCTTTGTTTCTGGGTCGCTTACGTCTTTGAGTTTGTCAAGGAAACGGTCAACAGCATCGACATAGATGAGGTTCGCATTCATTTGATTTTTGAATACCTCAACTACCTGCTCTGGTTCGCCCTTTCGAAGGAGGCCATGGTTTACGTGAACACAGACAAGCTGTCTGCCGACAGCCTTGATGAGAAGTGCTGCTACAACCGATGAATCGACTCCGCCTGAAAGGGCGAGAAGCACCTTCTTATCACCAATTTGAGCACGAAGAGCTGCTACTTGCTCTTCGATAAATGCGTCTGCAAGCTCCACTGTGTTTATGCGAGCCATAGACTCTGGTCTTACATTGCTATCCATAAATTTGCCTCCATAATTTAAGTAAAATACAACTTTTATAATACCACAAGAAAACTATTGCGACAATAAATTATTGCTTGTTCATTTTGCACAAATTACATTGACTACAAGGCTTATTTATTGTAAACTTATTGCGTATGTGTGCCGAGGAGGTGATAGACGCATGATAAAGTTTGAAACTGTAGATAAAATCCGACCAGGCGAAGTCCTTGCTCGCGATATCTACGGCGTTGACACTTATACCGGACGTGTAGTTATGCTCCGTGCAGGACAAACTTTAACCGTCGCTCATCTCTCCAGAATTATGGGTCTTGATCTTCCAGGACTTTACGTATACAAAAAGGTTGAAACACCTGAAATTGTCGCTCCGAAGACAAAGGAAGGCATGGTCGAAATCATCGACAACATCTATGCCACAAGCAACTTTAATGCAACTGGAATTTATGCTGGAAAGCTCGATGATGCCAACAAAATTTTGTCAGAAGCTATCGACAATATCTGTTCTCGTCGTGACCTCTCGATTGACATCGACAGTTTAAACCTTCATGACGACATCTCGTACAACCACACTTTAAATGTTACAGTCCTCTCTGTCGCAATAGGACAGGAACTTGGACTTCGCGATAACGCTCTTCTCTCTGTCGCCGCAGCGTCGATTCTCCACGACATAGGCGACTCACAAATTCCAGAAGAGCTTAAAAACAAACCAGCAAAACTCACCGCTGAGGAGTTTGAGATAATCAAAAGACACCCAAAACTCGGATATGAAATCATCTCCGATGTTGATTATTTGTCTTCCAAGACAAAAGAAGGTGTTCTTTACCACCACGAGCGTTTCGATGGTACAGGTTATCCAGAGGGACTCGTAGGTCGAAAGATTCCTCTTATTGCCCGCATTATAGCAGTGGCCGATGTCTATTCGGCACTCACTGCCACTCGTCCTTACCGAAGCGCCTTTAATCCAGCCGAGGCTGTCGAGTACATTATGGGCAATGCCGGCAGACAATTTGACAACAAAATTGTCGAGGCATTCCTCCACGTAATTTCTCCTTATCCTATCGGAAGTTGCGTAAAACTTTCAAACGGCGAAAAAGCTATAATCTCAGCACAAAATCCTGAAAACCCTCTTCGCCCAGTCGTATTTTTAATGGAGGACCCTACAACAATTATTGACCTCTACAACGATAAGGCATTTTATAATATTGTAATAACGGAAATAATCAACAACTAGCAGGAGGCGTCATCATGCAGGTCTCAAATGAACTTTTTAGAGCCTATGTTAATGACACCACCACGCTCGTTTCTGAGATGGACACAATCCTTAAAAAACGCAATAGCATCGGCGCTCTCGACAAAGAGAGCGTTGATGCTCTTTTTCGTATCTTCCATACGATAAAAGCGTCTGCTGCCGTACTCGACGACTCGAAGGTTGTCGACGTCGCCTATAAAATGGAAAACATCATGGCGTACCTCCGTCGACATGGCATCGAGTCGCTAAAGTCTGAAAAAGTATTTTCACTACTTTTTGAGTCGGAATATTATTTTAGAAACCAACTCGGTTCCCTCGCTGTTACAACTCCAAAGGAATTTGAGGGCGAGCTCACCGATTTCGTAGAGGATCTCGGATACATGTCCGATGTACCTATGAACCTCATGGTTTCCTTCGAGGCCTTTCGCCCGCTCTTTGAAAACACAATAGCAGACATGTGCAAAGACCTCGGCAAAAAGGCCGACCTCTTCTTTGAAGGAAACCATTCACTTTACATCGACAGGTCACTTATGACGCGCCTGTCCGCGCCGCTCACGCAAATCATCCGCAATGCCATAGACCATGGCATTGAAACTCCAGAGGAACGCGTGGCGCTTGGCAAGCCCGAGACTGGCGCTATTACAGTGACATACGGACTCGAAGAAAACATTATGTTTATAACCATTTTCAACGATGGTGAAACACTTAATCTTAAAAAGATTTTACACAAGGCATCAGAGCTTCACATGCTCAAAAAACCTCGCAGCACCTACAAGTCACATGAGATCGCAAATCTCATAATGGAGCGAGGTTTTACAACCAAAGACGAACCTACAAAATACTCCGGCCGCGGTGTCGGCATGGACATAATCAAGGCCACCGCCGAGGACCTCGGTGGAACGCTTATGATAAACTCCGGAGTGACCTCCGGATTTTCGATAACATTTGCGTTCCCTATCGATGACAATTCCCAGCGTGCCGCCATCCGCGAACAGACTAAAATGCAAAGTGAGGAGACTGAAAATGAATAACACAATCATGGTAGTAGACGACGCAGCATTCATGCGAATGATGCTAAAAGACATACTAAACGACGCAGGCTTTTCGAAAGTTTTAGAGGCCACCTCCGGCGGAGAGGCCATAAACTTTCACAAGGTTGAGAAACCTGCAGTCGTAATTCTCGACGTCACCATGCCCGACCTCGACGGAATCACAGTTCTCACTCGCATGAAGAACTTCAACCCTGACACAAAAATCATCATGTGCTCCTCTCTCGGTCAGGAGGACATGGTGTCCGAGTGCTTCGCAAAAGGAGCTGACGACTTTATCATGAAGCCGTTCAAGCCTGAACGCATCGTCCAAGCCGTCAGCAAATTTATCACCCCTTAAAAAAATAAGCAGAGTGCAACTCGCACTCTGCTTTTTATTTTTTGGATTTTAAGCGACAAGGGTGATGATGAGGGAGGAGATGGCTGTGAGGGCAAGGGATGCGTAGGAGATGATTTTAAGGTTGCGAAGTTTGATTTCATTCTTGCCCGCACGAGGCTTTTCCCTCATTGTGACTGTTCGACCTTCGGTTGTAGTCGCTGTGGCAGCGTAGCCAGTAGCGGCGCAAACTTTGAGCATACGGAAGACCTCCTCACAAGCTCTGTAAATGAGCTGTGGAGGTGTCTCGTCTTCGTATGCTGTGAGCTTTGCGACGTTTGCGCTCTCGCTGTCAGCGACGCTGACGTACATAAAATACTGTATTCCGGCGTCTGTCTGCTGACTAAATACTTTTGTCAGCGCAGCGCCGAAGGTTGCAGATGAATTTTGAAGTGCACCTTTCGCGAGCGCTATGGCATAGTCGCGAGCAGGCATGTCACCCTTTTCAATGGTGTAATTTGAGATGAATGAGACCTGTGACAAGTCGACAGTCGCATTTGAAATCATCTTGAGGAAATCAACAGTCTTGGTGTTTGCGAAGGAGACTGTCTGACCATTTCGAGTCAGTTCGTTTACAGCATCAGCCACTGTTGCAACATTATAAAGAGAACCGCTGTCGCGCTTTGTCGGAGCGGAGATACCTTTAACTTTTTCATCTTTCATTTTGTCGAGAGAATTTACGGAGAGAATATCAAGGTCCATATTCTCTCGTACAAAAGGATGAAGAGATGTGTTGATTATGTAATCTATTCTTCTGTCGTCCAGTGGCAGAATTAAAAGCAGCTGCTTCTTCGCCTTAATTCCAAAGCCTGAGAACAGGCCGTCCTCCGAGGTGAGCGGAGTTGAACCTTGAGGGATGCTTGCATTTTCATTTACAAAGTCATCATCAAACTCAGGATGAGCTTTGATTATAGCGTTCGCTATGACTTTGTTTGCTTTACATTTCATGTTGAATGATTTGCAAACAAAATCTTTGAAGGCTTTGTAATATGTCGGCGAAGTGGCAGCAACAATTATACTGTCCTCTGCCACTGCTCTCTCGAGTTCTAAAAGAAAACTCTTCTCAGTTGCGAAGTCCACGAATGTGTACTTCTCGTCGAAGACTTTTCTAAACGCCTCCTCGATTGCCTCTTGTGATTCTTTAATCGCTGGCGTCACTTCTGCGCCGAGCGACAAAAGACTGAGTATCATTTGGTTCACCAGCCTTTGTTATTTTACAGGTTGCCACAATTCATCATTTACATAAGGGTTTGTCTTACCCTTCTTGTCGTACCAAGCTTGTGGATACTTAGGGTTTGCGCGTTCGGAAGCTTTTGAAGCATCTATCTCCTCACTCTCGCCGTCACGGAGCATACGAGCAACAACTACAAGTCTTGCATTTGTAAACTCATAGGTGCAAGTTGAAAGAGTGATGATCTTGTCGGTAGGTAAAATATCCACGCCTGTGTCGTAGAGGGCGCGTCTGTCCACCTGCCAGATAAATGCCTGGTAATTTTCCTCATTATAGGAGCTGAAATTATAGGTGTAATTGAAGACATATCCATTGTCGCCAGAGGCATCGCCGTTGGCGATGAATACTCTGAAGATTTTGAATTTATAATCCCCATAAAGAGTAGAAAATTCAATGATTGGATTGTCTATGAATGTCTGCATGTCTCTGTAGTCACGGAGTCTTGCAAACATGAGTTTGTCTCGTCTCATACAGTGACCGTAGAGAACTGTATTTTGGTCGAGTTCCTTTGTGTTGTTTGCTGCACTTACGAAAATGCAACCGTAGCTTGAGGACTTCTTTGAGAAATCATGGTGGAGGTAGTAGGAGTCATCCTCACCTTGAACAACTGGGTAATCGATCTCAAGACCAGGGATGCTTACCCAACCTACAAGGTCCTCATTCTCTGCATAAAGTTCTGCAAATTTAACATTCATGCCAGATGGGAAGTATACGTCAGGATACTTCTCATAAATCTCCTGCCATGTAATGCTTTCACCATTTGTGAGAAGATTTTGCCAGTTCTTTGCGTTTCTGCTCTGCTTTCCAGAGCCCAAAGCTACAACAAGGAAATAAATAGCACAAGCGAGAAGTACAAGAGCAGAGACAACTGCTATGCACTTTCTTATCTTTTCAAAAGTCGAGTCATACTTGTTAGGCAAAATTTTGAAGAGAATTCCTTTAAAGCCAGTCGGCGCCTCAAAGTCGTCTGGCTTTTCGATCTTGGCTTTTTCAGCCTTCTTTGGCTTCTCTTCTACGACTTCCTCCTCTTCTTTGGAGGAAGTTTTTTTCTCTGCCTTCTCGGCGCCCCTTTGAGCCTTACGCTCTGCCTTCTCTTTTTCAAGAGCGGCCCGCTTTTCGGCTTTTTCCTTTGCAGCCTGCGCCTTTGCCTGTGCCCGAAGTTCCTTCTTTGAAAGTGGCTCGTCAACTATTGCAGTTGCCGACTCGCTCACCTGGCCAAAGGCAGGTGACGGTGTCTTTGGGGCAACTGGCACAACAGGCGCAGAGACGTCTTTTACTACTGCGCTTGGTGCTGCGGCATTTGCAAAATCTGCAAATGTCCGCGCCTGCGCTGAAGGCTGTGCTTTTGGTGCTGGCTGTGCTTTTGGTGCTGGCGCTGCAGGTACATTATTTACCTGAGCGCCTTTTGAAAAAGGGAGTTTTATTTCCTTTACTTCTTCCTCTTCTGGCTCTGGCTCTACCATTGGAGCCGCACCAGCTGGAGCAAAGTTTGGCGCCGCCATCTGTGGCTGTGCAGGTGCTGTCTCCACAGGCTGTGGATTTGCTACAGCCTGTGCGTGCATGCCCTGTGAAATGTCAGTATGAAGCTGACCATCATCGAAGTTCTCAAGTGTTGCTTCGATGTATTTCCAATAATCATCAGATTTTTCTTCTGGAGTCGTGCTGCTTATGTCCTCAATCTTTGGTGAAGACACAACGGATATTACCATATCCGGCTCTGCAGCTTCTACTTGTTTGCTGCCGGGAAAGGCATCACCAGCAACTGCTGCCTCCTTTGGAGCTGCAAATTCTGGTGCTGCTGGAGCAGCAAACTGTGTTGCTGCAGGAGCTGCAGGGGCTGCTGCTGGAGCTGCGGCAGGAGCTGCCTGCGCGCCACCCATAGCGCCGAGCATACCCTGCATAGCCGCCATAAAGTTAACACTTGATGGCGCAGCTGCAGGTGTTGCTGGAGCTGCAGGCGCTACGTCTGCAAATGTTGCAGGCGCTGCTGGAGCCGCTGGCTCTGCGGCCGGTGCAAATGTTGCAGGTGCAGGGGCTGTTGCAGGCTCTGTTGCAGCCATAGTCTCAGGTGAAAATGTCTGAGCCTGAGGAGCAAGTGATGAGAGTGCAGCATCAAATGATGGTGTTTCGGATGCTGTCATGTCCATCTCTCCTACAGCGCGAGAGTTTGAGAAAATGTCATTATCATCAGTTGACTTTGATGCTGCTTCAACGGAAGCGAGATCAAAGTTAGTTGTTGTAGCTGTAAACATAGCCTTGTCTTCCTCAGTAATCTTAGAAGCTTCTGCTACGTCGTTGAGGTCAAGATTTGGTGTCTGAGCATTGAAAGGATTGAAATCGTCATCGTCGTCCTTCTTGCTGTTGTCGTCTTCCATGAAACCACCGAAGTTGTGGCCCTGGTTTGAAGGGTCCTCATCACCGAAGCCATAGTCAGCGAAACCGATTTCCTGGATGATTACCTGTGGCTCTTCTGGTGCTGGCTCTGCAGGTGCAGGTGCTGGCATTGGAGCTGCAGTATATGCTGGCTGACCATATGGAGCTGGAGCATAATACTGAGGTTGAGCTGCGTACTGAGGAGCAGCATAACCTGGCTGTGGAGCAGCATACTGAGGTGCTGCATAACCTGGCTGTGGCTGGTAGTACTGTGGTGGTACTGCGTAACCTGGCTGTGGCTGATAGTACTGTGGTGGTACTACATAACCTGGTTGTGGTTGATATTGAGGCTGCTGCATTGCAGCGTCTTGTGGATTATTAAAGTTCTGATCAGACATTTCTTAGTCCTCCTTCTGTGTTGTATATACTGAGTACGAGTAAACGTAATTTGTTACGAAATATGTACCATCTTCTTTGTTTGCATCCTTCACGCGTGTGGTTTTGATTAGAATGCTCATTGCAAAAATCAAAATGATAATGCAGACAAAGACGATTCCTTTTCTAAGAAGCTCAAGCGAGTTGTCCTTGTGTGTCGGAATGAACCAAGACAAAACTTTCGGAAGAGATTTTCGTTTTTCTTTAGTTTCGGTCTCCTCTTTTGGTGCTTCTTCTTTTGGTTTTTCAGATTTAAGTTTCTCGATGTTTGGAAGCTTGAAAATCTTTTTGTCCTGACTTGGCGTTGTTGCCATGCCGAGTGCTTTTTCAACTTCCTTGCGTTTGTTTATAGCCTTCTTTGGCTTCATGTCGGTGCCAGCTGGCTTCTTGTTGGCCGGTCTCTTCGGACCAGCTTTTTCTGGGGATTTGGACTTCCTCTCAAGTGTCGGGTCTGGAATATCCAAAATCGCTTCAGCTGGTACTTCTATCTCCGTAATGAAGATGTTCTCATGATTTGTCTTGGTCAAAGAAGGAGATTTCTTTTTTGGTGTCTCCTCTTTTTGAGGCTCTTCAGCCTTTGGAAGCTCTTCTTCCTTTGGAGGCTCTTCTTCAACGGAAATTATTTCTATCTTTGGAAGTTCCTCTTCTTTTGGAGTTTCAGTTTTTTCTTTTGGTTCTGTTTTCTCTTTTGGCTCTGTTTTCTTTGTAGAAGTCTTCTTCTCTTTTGTTTCTTTTTTCTCTACTGGTTCTTTCTTCTCTTTTGGCTCTGGCTTTTCCTTTGGTTCTGTTTTCTTTGTAGAAGTTTTCTTCTTTTCAGGAGCCTTTTCCTCTACTTTTGGTTCTTCCTCTTCAAAGACCGCAAGTTTCAGCTGAACTTCTTCCTCTTTTGGAGTCTCCTTTTTTGT
>R04__coassemble_600_pt1 | contig 12779 bp, 9 predicted proteins | sample R04__metabat2_low_PE_025 | metagenome-assembled genome bin R04
GTAAACTATACTACAATATGGTATTATTTACAAGTTCGCGTGTTTATTTATTTTTTATATTACTTTATGGAGGTTATATAAATGGCTAGAGAAAGAAAAACCATGGATGGTAACACGGCTGCCGCACATGTGTCCTATGCGTTCACAGAAGTTGCTGGTATCTACCCTATCACACCATCCAGCCCTATGGCAGACTACGTAGACCAGTGGTCAGCTCAGGGAAGAAAGAACATTTTTGGTACAACAGTAAAGGTTGCAGAGATGCAGTCTGAGGCTGGTGCTGCAGGTACAGTACACGGCTCTCTCGCTGCAGGTGCTCTCACAACAACCTACACAGCATCACAAGGTCTCCTCCTTATGATCCCTAACATGTACAAAATCGCTGGCGAACTTCTCCCATGCGTTTTCCATGTTTCCGCTCGCTGCGTTGCATCTCATGCTCTTAACATTTTCGGCGACCATTCCGACGTTTATGCTTGCCGTCAGACAGGTTTCGCAATGCTCGCAGAAACAAACCCACAGGAAGTTATGGACCTCGGTGCAGTAGCTCACCTCGCAGCTATTGAAGGCCGTGTACCATTCATCAACTTCTTCGATGGTTTCAGAACATCACACGAAATTCAGAACATCGAAATTTGGGACTATGACGATCTCAAAGAGATGTGCGATATAGATGCAGTTGCTGCATTCCGTGCTCATGCACTCAATCCTGAGAATCCTTCAATGCGTGGTTCTCACGAGAACGACGATATCTTCTTCCAGCACAGAGAAGCTTGCAACAAGTACTATGAAGCAGTACCTGCTATTGTTGAGAAGTACATGGACAAAGTCAATGCAAAACTCGGCACAGACTACAAGCTCTTCAACTACTACGGTGCAGAGGATGCTGAGAACGTAATCGTTGCTATGGGTTCAATCGCTGACGTTACTGAGGAAGTTATCGACTACCTCAATGCAAACGGCCAGAAGGTTGGTCTTCTCAAGGTTCGTCTTTACAGACCTTTCGCAGTTGATAAATTTGTTGCTGCTCTTCCAAAGACAGTTAAGAAGATTGCTGTACTCGACAGAACAAAGGAACCAGGTTCAATCGGTGAACCTCTCTACCTCGACGTTGTTGCAGCTCTTACTGCTAAAGGCATCAAAGACGTAACAGTACTCGGTGGTCGTTACGGTCTCGGTTCTAAGGACACACCTCCATCATCAATCTTTGCAGTTTATGAAGAACTTGCAAAGGCTGACTCAAAGCCACATTTCACAATCGGTATCAACGACGACGTAACATTCCTCTCACTAGATGAGAAGCCAGCTCCTAACACAGCAGCTGAGGGCACAATCGAGTGTAAGTTCTGGGGTCTCGGCGGCGACGGTACTGTTGGCGCTAACAAGAACTCCATTAAGATTATCGGTGACTATACAGACAAGAACGTACAGGCTTACTTCCAGTATGACTCAAAGAAGACAGGTGGTATTACAATCTCTCACCTCCGCTTCGGTGATGCTAAAATCAAGAGCCCATACTATGTAAACAAGGCTGACTTCGTAGCTTGCCACAACCCATCATACATCGAAAAGGCATACCGCATCGTTGATGACGTAAAGCCAGGCGGCGTATTCCTCATCAACTGCCAGTGGGATGCTGCTGAACTTGCAAACAAGCTCGACGCTCAGACAAAGCAGTACATCGCAAAGAACAACATCCAGCTCTACACAGTAAACGCTATTGACCTTGCACAGAAGGTTGGCATGGGCAAGCGTACAAATACAATCCTTCAGGCAGCTTTCTTCGCACTTGCTAATGTAATGCCAATTGACGAAGCTGTTCAGCACATGAAGGACGCTGCAACAAAGTCCTACTCAAAGAAGGGCGAAGATGTTGTAAAGTGCAACCATGACGCTATCGATGCTGGTGTTTCAGCATTCGTTAAAATTGACGTACCAGCTGACTGGGCAAACGCTGTAGACACAGCAGCCGAGGCAAAAGCAGAGGGACGCAAGGCTCTTGTAGACCAGGTTGAAAACATCATGAAGCCAGTAGGCCACATGGATGGTTACAAGATTCCAGCATCTGCTTTTGCAAACCACGTTGACGGTCAGTTCGAACAGGGCGCAGCAGCTTATGAGAAGCGCGGCGTTGCTGTAATGGTTCCAGAGTGGAACGCTGACACATGCGCAAAGTGTAACAAGTGCGCATATGTCTGCCCACACGCAACAATTAGACCTTTCGCACTCGACGCCGCAGAAAAAGCTGCTGCGCCAGAGGTTACAAAGTTTGCTCCAAAGCCAGTAGTTGGCACTGAGTACACATACACACTTGCAGTATCCCCACTTGATTGTATGGGATGCGGTGTCTGCGTAGGCGTTTGCCCAACACAGTCACTCAAGATGGTATCTCGTGAGTCACAGGATGCTCAGCAGGCAGCATTTGACTACTGCGTAGCAAATGTTACTGAGAAGCCAGAGACAACTGCTAAACTCTCAGTTATCTCCTCTCAGTACAAGAAGCCTCTCCTTGAATTCTCAGGTTCTTGCGCAGGTTGTGCAGAGACAGCTTATGCTCGCCTCGTAACACAGCTCTTCGGCGACAGAATGTACATCTCAAATGCAACTGGTTGTTCTTCAATTTGGGGCGGTCCTGCTGCTACATCTCCATACACAGTAGATGCTAAGGGCCATGGTCCTGCATGGGCTAACTCACTCTTTGAGGATAACGCAGAGCACGGCTATGGTATGTTCCTCGGCCAGAATGCTATCCGTGAATCACTCATCGAAAAACTCCAGTTCGTTGCAAACAAGGAAGACGCTCCAGCTGACGTTAAGGCTGCAGTAGTTGATTACCTTGACACAGTAAATGACGGCGCTGCAAACGCAGCTGCAACTGACAAACTTATCGCTGTTCTTGAAGAACACGCAAAGACTTGTCAGGGTGGTTGCATCGGCAAGGAAATCCTTGCAAAGAAGCAGTACTTAAAGAAGAAATCCGTTTGGATCTTCGGCGGCGACGGTTGGGCTTATGACATCGGTTTCGGTGGACTTGACCACGTACTCGCACAGGGCAAGGACGTAAACATCTTCGTATTCGATACAGAGGTTTACTCAAATACAGGCGGACAGGCTTCTAAGGCTTCTCAAATTGGTCAGGTTGCTCAGTTTGCAGCAGCTGGTAAGGCAATCCAGAAGAAGAGCCTCGCAGAAATCGCTATGTCCTACGGCTACATTTACGTAGCACAGATTGCTATGGGCGCTGACCAGAATCAGACACTCAAGGCTATCGCTGAAGCTGAAGCTTACAACGGACCTTCACTCATCATCGGTTATGCACCTTGCGAGATGCACAGCATCAAGGGTGGTATGACAAACTGCCAGGCAGAGATGAAGAAGGCTGTTGACTGCGGTTACTGGAACATGTTCCGTTACAACCCAGCTCTCAAGGCTGAAGGCAAGAATCCATTCACACTCGACTCTAAGGTTCCAGAGACAGACGGCTACCGTGCATTCCTTATGAACGAAGCTCGTTACAGCGCTCTTACACGTTCATTCCCAGAGCGTGCTGAGGAACTCTTCACAGAGGCTGAGGAGAATGCAAAGATTCGCTACGCTCACCTTCAGAAACTCATCAAACTCTACGGAGAAGATGAATAAACAATTGTTAAGATTATAATTTAATAGTATAATATAATCGCTAACTGAAAAGGCGGTGCAAAGGTTTATCGCCTTCGCACCGCTTTTTTGTAATAATTTAACGGAGGTCGTAAAATGGCAAATCAATACGTAATGGCCCTTGACCAGGGCACAACTAGTTCCCGTGCTATCGTCTTTGACAAGAAAGGCAATATCATAGCAAAGTCACAGAGAGAATTTGAGCAGCACTACCCACAGGCAGGTTGGGTTGAGCATGATCCTATGGACATCCTCTACACAGAGTACCAGTCAATCGCAACAATTCTCTCAGAGGGTGCAGTAACACCTGAAGAGATCGCTTGTATTGGTGTTACAAACCAGCGTGAGACAACTATCCTTTGGGATAAGTCAACAGGTCGTCCTATTTATAACGCACCTGTATGGCAGTGCAGAAGAACTGCCGCTATGTGCGAGGACCTCAAGGCACGTGGCCTTGAGAATTATGTTCGCGAGCACACAGGACTTCTTATAGATGCATATTTCTCAGCTACTAAAATCAAGTGGCTCCTTGATAATGTACCAGAGGCAATGGCAGTACTCGATGCTGGCAATCTCCTCTTCGGTACAGTTGAAACATGGCTTATCTGGAACCTCACTGGTGGCGCAGCTCACCCTGAGACAGCAGTTCATGTAACTGACTATTCAAACGCATCAAGAACAATGATCTTTGATGTTGATAAGCTCTGCTGGGATGAATTCCTCTGCAAGGAAATCGGAATTCCTATGAGCATTCTCCCAACACCAGTACCATCATCACAGATTTATGGTAAAGTTGCTCCTAACATCCCAGGTCTTGAAGGCCTCGCTGGCACACCTGTTTCAGGTGCTATCGGCGACCAGCCTGCAGCACTCTTTGGCCAGTGCTGCTTCAACAAGGGCATGGCAAAGTCAACATACGGCACAGGTTGCTTCCTTCTCATGAACTCTGGCAACAAGAGAGTTCATTCTAAGAACCAGCTCACCACAGGTGTTGCTTGGTCATTAAACGGCGAGACAACTTATGCTATTGAAGGTTCCGCTTTCAACGCGGGTTGTACAATTCAGTGGCTCCGTGATGAGATTCACTTAATTGACAACGCTGCTCGTTGCGACGAGCTCGCAGAGACAGTACCAGACACAAACGGTGTCTACCTCGTTCCTGCATTTACAGGACTCGGTGCCCCATACTGGGACATGTACGCTCGTGGCTGTATCGTTGGCCTCACACGTGGCGCTAATCGCGCTCACTTCGCTCGTGCAACACTCGAAGCCCTCGCTTACCAAGTAGTAGATCTCATCAAGGCTATGGAAGATGACTCAGGCATGAAAATTGCATCCCTCCGTGTAGACGGTGGTGCATCTGTTTCAAACATCATGATGCAAATCCAATCTGACTTCCTTGACTGTGAAGTTAACCGTCCTAAGATTGTTGAGACAACCGCTCTCGGTGCTGCTTACCTTGCAGGTCTTGCAGTAGGCGTTTGGAAGGACACAGATGAGATTGAAGAGAACCGTCAGGTTGCAAAGATCTTCAAACCAGACATGGACCCTGCAAAGAGAGAGACCATGTACAAGGGCTGGAAGAAAGCTGTAACACGCGCTATGAGCTGGATCGATCCAGAATAATAAATATTTGAAAGAAGGTAAAACCATGGACAGAAATAATATGGATTTTGAGACCCTTCAACATTTTATGACTGATGCTTTCACAGCAATCGGCGTACCAGTTGATGAAGCTGCAATCGTTGCTGACGTACTTGTCGAATCCGACAAGCGTGGTATCAACTCACACGGTGTTAACCGTTTCAAGCCGGTTTATATCGACAGAATCAATGCCGGTATTCAGTTCCCAACAACAAATTATGAAATCTTAAAAGAGACCGAGACAACTGCAGTTGTTGATGGTCACCACGGCATGGGCCAGGTTATCGGACAGCGCTCAATGCAAATGGCAATAGACAAGGCAAAGAAGTATGGTATGGGTATGGTTGCTGTACGCAATTCCTGCCACTATGGTATCGCTGGTTATTATGCAACACAGGCTGCAAAGCAGGGCTGCATCGGTATCACAGGTACAAACGCTCGTCCATCTGTTGCACCGACATTCGGTGTTGAGGGTATGTTCGGTACAAACCCACTGACAATCGGTATCCCAACAGACGAGGAATTTGATTTCGTTATCGACTGTGCAACATCAATCACACAGAACGGTAAAATTGAATACTATGAGAGAATTGGCGCTGACGTTCACCCAGGCACTGTTATCGACATCGACGGTAACGCAGTAGAAGGTGACGCAGGTGTTGCTCTCAAGCAGATTCGCTCCGGCACAGCTGCTCTTACAACTCTCGGTGGTATCGGTGAAGAGCTCGCAGGTTACAAGGGCTATGGCTATGCTATGGTAATCGAGCTCCTCTCATCTATCCTCCAAGATGGTTGGTATGGAAAGGACCTCGACGGTAAAGATGAAAACGGCAACATCCGCCCTTATCACCTCGGTCACTTCTTTATCGCTATCGACACAAACCACTTCCTCGGCGAGGACCTTGCACGCAAGAAGGCAGGCGAGATTATCCGCTCTGTTCGTGCATCTAAGAAGGCTCCTGGCCACGACAGAATTTATTCTGCTGGTGAGAAAGAATGGGAAATTTACAAGCAGCGCCTCGTAGATGGTGTTCCAATCACAGGCCCTGTACAGAAAGAATTTGAGGCTGTTCGTAACCAGTTCAACCTTCCTTATAAATTCCCTTGGGAGGACTAATTTATGAATTATGCTGAAGAATCTTTAAAACTCCACTATGAGTGGAAAGGTAAAATAGAAGTAGTATCCCGCGCTGCCGTTGACAGCAAAGAGGCCCTCTCTCTTGCTTACACACCAGGCGTTGCACAGCCTTGTCTTGAAATTCAAAAGGACATCGACAAGTCCTATGAGCTCACACGCCGCTGGAACACAGTTGCCGTTATAACAGACGGCACTGCCGTACTCGGCCTTGGTGACATAGGCCCAGAGGCAGGTATGCCTGTTATGGAAGGCAAATGTGTCCTCTTCAAGGAGTTTGGCGGCGTTGACGCAATTCCTCTTTGCGTACGCTCAAAGGACGTTGACGAGATAGTAAAGACCGTCTCTCTCCTCCTCGGCTCATTCGGCGGTGTAAACCTTGAGGACATCGCTGCTCCTCGTTGTTTCGAGATTGAAAAGAGACTTAAAGAAGTTTCTGATATTCCAATCTTCCATGATGACCAGCACGGCACAGCAGTTATCACTCTTGCCGGTCTCATGAATGCTTTAAAGCTCGTTGGCAAAGACATCAACGAGGTTAAGGTTGTAACCTCAGGTGCTGGCGCTGCAGGTATTGCAATCATCAAACTTCTCATCTCTATGGGTCTTAAAAATGTAATCATGACCGACCGTACAGGCGCCATTTACGAGGGCCGAGAGGGACTCAACCCTATTAAAGAAGAGATGGCAAAGATTACAAACCAGGCACACGAGAGTGGCACTCTCGCCGAGGTTATAAAGGGCGCCGACGTATTTATCGGTGTTTCTGCACCTGGCACTCTTACAAAGGATATGGTTCGCACAATGGCAAAGGACCCTATTATCTTTGCATGTGCAAACCCTACACCTGAAATCTTCCCAGAGGAAGCAAAAGAAGCCGGCGCCGCTGTTGTTTCAACAGGCCGTTCCGACTATCCAAACCAGGTAAACAATGTACTTGCATTCCCTGGCATTTTCCGCGGTGCGCTTGACGTACGCGCGTCCGACATAAACGACGAGATGAAAATTGCTGCAGCAAAAGCTCTCGCAGGTCTTGTATCTGACGAAGAACTCAACGCTGATTATATTCTCCCTGCAGCATTTGACCCTCGCGTAAAGGACGCAGTCGCAGCTGCCGTTGCACAAGCTGCCCGCGACTCCGGTGTCGCTCGTCTAAAGTAACTTCATTCGTTTCGGCGGCCCCGAAAAATTGAAACAAAAAGGACCTCTTTCGAGGTCCTTTTTGTTTTATTCTTTAATAATAGCGCCAAGTTTACACTTCTCAAAGCAAGCGCCACATCCAAGACACGCGTCCCTATCAATTTCGTGAGCGACTTTGAGCTCACCCTTGATTGCGCCGGCTGGGCACACCTTTGAGCAAGCTGTGCAGCCCTTGCATTTCTCAGGGTCAATTCTGTATTTCTCGCCACCAGCAGGTGCTGCTGCAGGCGCAACAGGTGCTTCCTCTTTTGGAAGAAGTGCTGGTACTGGTTCGTTGCTATTGTAAATAGCATCGAACTTGCACTTTTCAATGCAGAGTCCGCACTTTAAGCACTTGTCTTCCTCAATAACATGAGGAGTCTTTACCTTGCTTATAATAGCATTGCCTGGGCAAACACGAGCGCATGCTGTACAACCCTTACACTTGTTAGGGTCGATGCGTACAGGAGCATCATAATTCATGTGAATTGCGGTCTTACCCTCTTCTGCAGGAGTCTCCTGCATCGTAATTGCTTCTACTGGGCATGCGCGTGCGCAAATGCCACAGCCGATGCAATCTTCGATTTTTGTAGGAGCAGGAAGCTCACGACGCATACCACGGCGTGTAACCTTGTAAGAGAGTGTAAAGAGGCTTACAGGACAATTGTAAAGACAAGCCTTACAACCGTAGCAACCATCATAGTTGATTACAGGTATAGCATTAGCCATTGATAGCAGCCTCCTTTACAAATGTTGTAAGAGGTTCTTCAAGGAAGTAGTCAAGGCGAAGTTCCTTGATTGTCTCTTCCTTTGGAATACCAGTTTCAGGAACGAAGCCTGCATTCTTCCAAGCGTTCATCATCTTAGCATCGATTGGAACTGTCTTGCCAGCATTCTTACCAACCTTAAGAGGTGGCTCACCAACCATACGGCCGTGAGGACGTGAATACCAAGGATCAAGTCCGTGCTTTATGTTGAACATATGACGCATTGTGAATATACGTCTGCCTATCCACATATAATCGTCCGGAGTCTTGCCCCAGCCTGTTGCAGCATCGAGCCATTCGAACATAGGATATGTAGCTGTACCAAGGATGAAACCAAAGTAACATCCACCAGCACCATCTACTACACGCTTGAAATATGCACAGGCGAGAACCTTTAATGATTCCTCGTCGGATACTTCCCATTCGCCCTCTTTACCGCCTACAAGTACTGCAGGTGGAGCCCATGTAACCTTTTTCCAAAGGTGCATACAACCATAGTAAAGAGAACCGCCAGATGTATGACGGGATGGTGTTGCATCGATAGCATAAAGTGTTGCCTGCTGTGGGTCTGGACGAGAGTCATGCATAGGTGGCTCTGTACCACCAGCATGAACTGCATATTTTGCAAATTCAGGGCCGAGACGTTCAACAGCTGCCTTACAACCATCAGCCAAAACATCACCGATGCCTTCACGATGGCAAATTTGCTTACAGAGTTTTATGATACACTCTGGGTCACCCCATTTGAGTTCATAGCCGACATCCTCTTTTGTGAGAAGGCCATTTTCATATGCCTCAATTGCCATACCTATTGTACCGCCAGTAGAGATGGTGTCTATGCCGGCACGGTTACAATACTCGTTGAGGAAGAGCATAGCATCATTGTCGTCACTGAGAAGGAAGCCTGTGAAATCCCACTGGGATTCATACTCTGGCTTGTGTACACGCGAATAGCCCTGGTCATTGTGCTTGATGTGAGAAATATCAAGCTCACCGCCGCAGCCATATACACAGGAATAACAATAGTAACGATTTGTCTGAAGCTTGAGCATCTGAGAACCGTCAGTTCTATTGATTTTAGGAATTCTAAAGTCCTCTACCTGAGAACCGCCCCAGTTTTTAATTGGAGCCTCACCTGTCTGTCCTGCGAAACCTGAAGCACCTGCTGTACCCCAAGTACCCATAAGAACGCCAGTGAAAATACCATCAGGAGAGAGCTGAAGTTCTGGAAGGAACTTCGCAACGTTCAAAAGACCTGCTGGTACCTGTGGAGGCAAGAATGACATGTTTACACGCTTTGCGCACATCTTTGAAAGTCTGTGAATCTCTTCTGTATTTTCACCAGATACTGGTTTTGTACCTGCAAGAACAATACCCTTGAGCATCTTGGAGCCCATAACGCCACCGACGCCCTGACGAGCAGCTATACGACCATTGTCGTTACAAACACCAGCCATAAAGCTCTTATTTTCACCGGCCCAACCGATTGTGCAGGCCTGTGGTTTTTTCTTGCCTGGTACATAGTTTTCTTCGATAAGCATCTTCTCTGCAACAGCAGCATCCTGTCCCCAGATGTGAGATGCATCTTTAAGAACTGGGCCATTGTTGTCGCAGTAAAGATAAACAGGTGTATCAGATGCGCCGTGGAAAGCTATGAGGTCATAGCCGCAAGCTTTAATAAACGGAGCAAAAGTACCGCCGCAGTTTGCCTCACCTATACCACCTGTTGCAGGTGACTTTGTAACGCACATCCAGCGGCCTGTAATTACAGAACCTGTACTCGTCAAAAGACCTGAAGTTATGCAGAGAACGTTGTCAGGGCCCATAGGGTCTGCGCCTGCCGGTATGTTTCTGTAGCACCACCACGCACCAAGAGCAGCACCAGACAGGAAGTTCTCGTAGATTTCGTCCGCAATTTTGACCTCATAACATTTTTTCTTCGTAAGGTCAACCTTGAGGATTTTTCCACAATAACCTTTCATGTTGTTTAATCTCCCACTTTCTATTGAAAAATTTTATTTGCAAAAATTTATTAGCCACCACCCGAAGGTGAGAAAGCACTGACTATGTCCCCGTCTTTAAGGACTGTGTTGTATGGCACTTTTTCATAGTTTACGAGGAATGGAAAAACCTTGGTCCAAACCATTGGAAGTTTTACAATCTTCATAAACTGGCGAAGAGTTGTTCCCTCTGGAACTTCAATGTCGCCATTCTTGTCCATCTTTGAAAAATCACAAATAGAAGGACCATGAAATTCTATTTTCATAAAGCACCTCTTTATATAATATATAATACCAATATATAAACACACCAAATTATTATACATAAATTGTTCACACAATACAACAATTGTTAAAATTTTAATAAAGGTATTTTTTTGTTTACAAGAAAAGGTCTCGTTGCTATAATATGCATTGAATTTTAGAAACTACCAAAGGAGGGAATAGTTTTGTCAGACAGATATTCAAGACAAATAATGATCCCAGAATTTGGCGAGGACGGTCAAGAGAAACTCGCAAACGCAAGTGTGCTTGTAATCGGTGCTGGTGGTCTTGGAACATCGCTCATCTACAACCTTGCAGCTGCTGGCGTCGGCACAATCGGTATTGCCGACAATGACATTGTAAGCCTCTCAAATCTCAACAGACAATTTATCCATTTTGAAGAGGACATAGGTGGTCTTAAGGTTGTATCCGCAGCTAAAAAGATTCGCCAATTTAACAGTTCACTTCAAATTGTTCCTTATGCAACTGCCATTTCAAAGGACAATGCATACGAAATAATAAACGAGTATGACATAGTGGCTCTTGCCGTTGACAATGCTCATGCGAGAATGATTGTCAACGAAGCATGTGTTGAACTTGGTATTCCATTTGTTGACGGTGGCATCAACGGATTTATCGGAACGTCCGTTTTCATAAATCCGCATGAGACGCCTTGTCTCGCTTGCCTCTATGGCACAGAACTTCCACCAGAAGAAAATTACAGCGCTGTTGGTTCAATTTGCTCGACTATCGCGAGCATTGAAGCAACATCGGTTATCCAGTACATTTTAGGCCTGGAAGTTCCACTTGCTGGCAAGCTTCTCTACTATGACGCTCACGCTGCAAGCTTTGAGCAGCTTCCGCTGAAGTTCAACAAAAAATGCCCAATCTGTGGGGGCAAAAGAGTAAACAAATAATGAAAAGTCCTGCTGAACCCAGCAGGACTTTTTGCTTACTCTTTTATATTTTATATGTGTGGGGCCAGTCGGAGTCCCACTCGAGCGTCAACATGGACTGCGCACAGAAATCGTAAACATTACATGAAATCTTTTAAAGGTCGATGCTCGTATTGTCGACGTCATCGTGGGACTCCGTCTAACCCTTTACAAATATATTATTAAGGAAAAAACAAGGGGAACGGTGGATACCGTTCCCCTTTAATTATTTAGGTTTTTAAATTAGTCGTGCTTCTTTGTAGCTACGAAAGCTGCACCAGCAAGAACTGCAACTGCTGCCATTGCTGTGAAAGCTGTGTCGCCTGTCTTAGCGATTGACTCTTCTTCAACATCACCAAGAGGTGTTGCATCGTCAACTACTACTGTTTCAACTGTCTCTTCTACAGCTGCTTCTTCAACAACTGGCTCAGCGATTTCTTCGTCTTCAGCAACGATCTCTTCTGTAGCCTCTTCTACTGTTGGGAAGTGAGCAGCAAGGATGCTGTCTTCAGCAATTGGTTCGAACTCTTCGTTCCAGTTGATTGTCTTTTCGTCTGTGATAACGAGAGACTTGTTGTAAATCTCACGGCCTGTGATTGGGTCGATGATGAGGATCTTATAGCCATCTTCTGATTCTCTTGTGATAGAGAGGTCTTTGTCTACGTCAATGTAGATACCTGAATCCCAAAGAGCTGTGTAGATGTTCTGAGCGATTGTCTTAAGGTTAATCTCTGTAGGAATCTCAGCGATGTTCCAAGATTTTTCCCATGTCCATGAGTTTGTGCCTGCATCGTACTTGAGATAGTTGTCATAAAGATCAACACCTGTTGTTGGCTGGATGAGGTGAATACGGTAACCGTATGTGCTGTTATCATCACATGTTACTGTGTAGTCACGACCATATACAAGACCTGTGCCCTCTACGCCCTTCTTAACGTTCTCAAGAATTGTTGCGAAAGAGATAGCTGGAGTCTCTGACTTCTTTGTGAAAATGTTTGAAACTGAGAAAGCATTACCAAGCTTTGAAAGAAGGCTTGTCTTCTCGTTGTTACCGCAAAGTGAGAAAGCGGAAGCTGTTGATGTTGCAATGCTAAGAACCATTGCGAGTGCAAGTACTAATGAAATAACCTTTTTCATGTCTACTACCAATCCTTTATTTTGAATTCCTTGGGAGTCCTCTCTCCCTTACAGGTAATAC
>R04__coassemble_610_pt1 | contig 12678 bp, 14 predicted proteins | sample R04__metabat2_low_PE_025 | metagenome-assembled genome bin R04
CCTTTATAACTTTGTAAATGTAGAGCATGTACTGTTTTGTCATGTTAATTTGCCCTCCTTCTGGCTTTCCATGGTCAAATTATATGATTTCTCTTGACCGATGTAAAGCAGAAAATGGGACAAATTTGGTACATCTCTTTTGTTAAAAATCTACAAGATAAATGCCTACTTACCTCTTGTTACCAAACATGATTTGGTCGGTGAGTTCCATTTTGGAAAGGTCGTTTGTTGAGATGTTGGTCATTGATGAGAGGATTACGTTGTTGCCGTAGTCTTCGATGTAGTCACCTGTTTTTTTGATGCCCATGATGCTGGCTGTCATCTCAGCGTTGACAACGTCCTGAGGTTTCTTGCCAGTCATGTGGCTTGTAAGTACTGCTTTGCCATAGGATTTTGCAAAATCAAACATAGTGTTACCTCCTAGTCGTCATCAAAAATAGCGTCAAGCATTTCAAGCTCGTCGATGAAGTCGTCGTCCTCGTCAAAGAGTGGGGTATCATCGATAAGGTGTTCAACATTTCCGTCCTCGTCTTTTATCGGTTCACCAAAAATTAAACTAAGTAGTCCCATAGTGTCCCCTCCTTTTGATAACATTGTACCACTTGTGGCGTCCCATTTTCAGGACTAATAATAAGCAAGGATGATTGCTATTATTTGGATGAGGAGAATTTCAGGGATTGTAAATGTGAATTTTTTCTTCTTTGTCTTGTGGTGGAAGGCGTACATGCCAAGAAGGGCGCCAAGGGAACCACCGAATAGGCAGAGGCCTATTAGTGTGGATTCAGGAATGCGCCACTTGTGGTTCTTTGCCTTCCACTTGTCAAGTCCAAAGACAAAGAAGGTTAAAACATTTACAATTATCAAATAAATTAAAAGTGTGTTTGGCATAATTTGCACCTCGTTTAAATTATTTTACTATAATACGGATTGTTGTGCTATACTTTATTTAGTATTTGAAAAGGATGAAAAGAATGAATATTACTGTTTATCTCGGTGCAAATAATGTTTCTGATGAAAAGCTTAATAATGCTGCAGTTGAACTTGGAAAATGGATTGGTTCATCAGGTCATACACTAATTTATGGTGGTTCAAAGATGGGCCTTATGGGCAAGCTCGCTGTCGCGTCGCTTGAAGCTGGTGCCCATGTTATTGGTGTTGAGCCTCAGATGTTCATGGATGACGAGCTTCAGCTCGACATCCTGCCTGAGCTCATCGTGACTGAGGACATGGCCACCAGGAAGAAAAAGATGATTGAACTTGGCGATGCCTTTATCGCCTTCCCTGGCGGTACGGGTACCCTCGAAGAAATCTCCGAGGTTATGTCCGGCGTCTCGCTGGGGCTTATCAAAGCGCCTTGTATTTTTTATAACCTGGACGGTTATTACGATTTAATCAAGGCGCACCTTCTACGCATGATTGACGCCGGCCTTTCAAGCCCGGAGCGCCAGGCAGGCATCTATTTTGCATCTTCACTTTCAGACATTGAAAATATTTTAAAATAAATAAAGAGGAGCCATTCGGCTCCTCTTGTTTGTTGTTTTGAGTGTTATTTTGAGTGTTATTTGGTGTATTCGGGTTTGAAGTAGTAGCGGATGCGGGATGGAGTAGATGAGCCGTACTGGATGGCCTTTTGTGGGCAACGGTTGATGCAAGCTGTGCATTGGGCACAATTACCGTTCCAGGTAGGCTTTCCGTCAACAAGGGTTATGTTTTGAAGTGGGCAGTTGTTTACACAAGCGCCACATGATGCGCAGGTGTCATTTACTGAGAATTTCTTGTCAGATGATGTAACCTTCAAGAAAAGTGGGTGAACGATGTCGGTCATGAGGCCTGGGAGTGGGCCTCTTGTGACCATCTTCACACCCTTTTCTTTCTTTGCAATCTTGCCTGCGAAGTCGCGAAGTTTAGGCTGTGCAGCCTTGAACTTTTCCTTTGCGATCTCCGCTGTGTCACAGTCGCCACCTTGGATGTAGTTGTTAGGAAGAGAGAGTGACAGGATTGCATCGACTGGATGGTCGATGATGTTTTCTATTTGCTTGTCTACGTTGCCACAGTTTGAACCACATGTGGCTACAGCGTAGACATAGGTTGTGCGGGAGAGTTTGAGTTCTTTGAGGAACGCCTCAACAGGTGCTGGTACACCCCAGGCATAAATCGGAAAGATTAAGCCGATTGATGTACCTGCAAAAGGGGCGTTGCCATAGCCTATGAACTCATGTTCATCGCCTGTGAGAAAGGCGAGTTCTTTTGCTACCCATTCACTATTTCCAGTGCCGGAGAAATAATAAATCATTTTCTTAACCTCTTATTGAAGATAGTCGCGGAGCTTTTTAGCTCTTGTTGGTTGACGGAGCCTGCGAAGAGCTTTAGCTTCGATCTGACGGATACGTTCACGTGTTACGTTGAATTCCTTACCAACCTCTTCAAGTGTTCTAGGATGGCCATCCTCAAGACCAAAGCGAAGCTTTATTACGCGTATTTCTCTCTCAGAGAGGCACTCTCTCAAAACTTCTTCAAGGTGTTCGTCTAAGAAATCGATTGATGCTGCCTCGTCTGGAAGGACGGCATCGTTGTCTGGAATGAAATCGCCGAGGTGGGAGTCCTCCTCCTCACCTATTGGTGTCTCAAGAGATACAGGGTCCTGAGATACACGAAGTGCCTCACGTACCTTCTCAACTGGCATCTTAAGTTCTTCAGCTATCTCGTCTGGTGTCGGCTCTCTGCCGTTGCGGTTTAAGAGGATTGTGCTTGTCTTCTTAACCTTGTTGATTGTCTCAACCATGTGAACAGGAACACGGATAGTCTTACCTGTGTCAGCGATAGCTCTTGTTATTGCCTGTCTTATCCACCAAGTTGCATAGGTGGAGAATTTATAGCCCTTTGTGTAGTCAAACTTTGCTACGGCCTTTGAAAGACCTGCGTTACCTTCCTGGATGAGGTCAAGGAAGAGCATGCCACGGTTTGTGTAGCGCTTTGCTATTGATACAACAAGACGAAGGTTTGATTCCATGAGCTTTTTCTTTGCTTCCTCATCGCCTTCTGCGATGCGGATTGCAAGCTCAGTCTCCTCCTCTGATGTGAGAAGTGGGCTCTGGCCGATTTGCTTTAAGTAAATCTTAACGCCGTCGTCAGAATAGTCGTTTGCAGCGTTGTCCTTGCCCTTGTCGTCGTCAGTATTGCTGAGTTCGTCATAGGTAGGGTCTACAAAATCATCGATATATTCAATTCCTGATTCACGAAGAGTGTCATAGACCTTGTCGAGTTCCTCCATTTCAATGCCTGAAGCTGCGATGAACTCGTCCATCTCTTTTGATGTGATTTTTCCCTGAAGTTTACCTTTTTCAAGGAACGAGGTCAATAAATCATTTTTTACTTCTGCCACTATTTTGTCCTCCCATTTGGTTAGTTGAATCTGTTTTTGAAATCATCATCGCTCAGTGCCGATGGTGACACGGATTTTTTCTTTGCCGATTCAGTTTCTTCTTTGATTGTTTTGATGCATTCGTCAAGCTGTGCGCTTGGGTTCACGATGACAAGTTTGTCATCGTTCAAAAGCTTCGAGAGCTTGCCCATCTCCTCGGGTGAGAATTCACTCGAGAGATATGAGAGCTCGATGCTTTGACCAGACGACAAGCGCTCCACTACAACATTTAGCATGTGGAGGAATGCATCATCATCAAAGAAGTCAGCGACTTTTGATTCGGCAATTTTCTTTGAAAAATCCGGGTTTCGCAGAAAGATTGCGACAAGCATCTCTTCTGCTTTATGTTTTCTTATACCAACTCCAGGTTGTACTGAGTTGTCTCTGTAGTTGCTAATCGGCTTGCCAAGCGCGCTGAAATCAAGTTTTGTAGTTTGACGCGTCTGGCGTCGCTCAGCCTCTTTGACCTGTTGTTTTATAGCATCCTTTGAGACTCCAAGGTCTTCCGAGAGACGAATGGTGTAAATGTCTTTCTCTATCGCACCGAGAGATGCGAGAATAGGCACGGCCTTACGTAAGAATTTTACACGCCCATCGTCTGTTGAAAGATCAAGGCCCTCCTTACAAAGTAGGAGTTTATATTCTATTTCGTTCATAGCGCCAGAGAGAATTGTCTTCCAGCGCTCTGGACCATAGGTCTTCAAAATTTCATCTGGGTCTTTGCCACCCTCGAGTTTCAGAGGGTGAATGCTAAGACTCGTATGCGAGAGTTTTTCAAGGGCACTGTCCAGTGCCTTCTGGCCTGCGCCATCACTGTCGTATGAGAGGTAGATTTTGTCACAGTAATGTGACAAAAGTCTCACCTGCTCATCGGTGAGCGCAGTGCCGAGTCCGGCTACGGAATTCGTAAAGCCGTACTGGTGAAGGGTTATGACATCCATGTAACCTTCACAGAGGATTAAAGAATCTTTACCCGACGCCTTTGCAAAATTAAGTGCAAAAAGATTTTGGCCTTTTTTGTAGATGAGTGTGTCGCTGGTATTCAAATATTTTGGCTTTGAATCGTCGAGCACTCGACCACCGAAGGCAACAACATTGCCACGAAGGTCAATTATCGGTGTCATAACTCTATTTCTAAAAGTTGGATAAAGATAAACTTTTCCTGTCTTGGTTGATTTCCTGACAAGGTCCGCCTCAAGAAGCTCTTGACCAGAATAGCCCTTGCTTCTCATGTGATTTGTAAATGAGTCCCAATCATTCGGAGCAAAGCCAAGACCGAAATGAGTAATCGTCGTGTCTGTAAGGCCACGGTTTCTCCAATAATTGAGACCGGCCTTGCCAGCATCCGTGTGCATGTATGAGTTGAAAAAGCGCGCCGCTTCCTTGTTCATCTCAAGCATGCGCTTTTTCTTTTTAATGAGGCTGTCATCATACTGCTCGTCTGGCATCGCGAGTCCCGCTCTGTCAGCGAGGAGCTTTACAGCCTCAATGTAATCGAGATTTTCGATGTCTCTTATGAATGTTATTGCGTCGCCGCCCTTCGTGCAGCCGAAGCAATAATATGACTGTGTGTCAGGGTAGACTACGAAAGAAGGAGTCTTTTCACTGTGAAATGGGCAGAGACCTTTTGTGAGTCGGCCTGCACGTTTTAAGTCAACATATTCGCCTATTAGTTCTTCGATGTCAATTCTGTCGCGAAGTTGCTCTAAGAATTGGTCGTTCAGTCTCACTGCCATTACTGCTCCTCCTTCCCCATTTGTTTTGAAAATTTTATTCCACCCAGAATTTTGGCACGAAAAGATTGTTGTAGGTTGCGAGCGCATAGTGGTCACTCATGCCTGAGATGTAATCGCAGGCTGCGCGCTCGAAGCCCTCTTTCTTTGCAACAATCTTGTAGTCATCCGGCATCTCGTCCGGATGGTCTTTAAAGTAGTTGTAGAGTTTTACAACTATGTCCATAGCCTTGCCCTCTTCACCTTTGCAGGTTGGGTTTGTATAGACATGATCAAACATAAATGTGTGAATCTCATCATAAGCGGCAGCGATGTCTGGCGCCATTTTAATCTCGTCTGTAGAATTTTCTATTACTGAGAGCACCATAGTGTTGATACGCTTTGATTTCCTGTCACCTAAGATTTCTCGAAGGTGTGCTGGAATGTCCTCCTCAGTTAAGATTCCTGCACGCTGTGCGTCATCGATGTCGTGGTTTATGTAAGCTATGTGGTCTGCAACCTTTACAAGTCTACCTTCGAGGGTGTCGGCCTCCTTGCCGACCGTGTGGCAGAGGATGCCATCACGGACCTCAAAGGTGAGGTTGAGACCGCGGCCATGCTTTTCGATTGTGTCAACGACACGGAGGCTCTGCTCATAGTGCTTGAAGCCACCTGGGAACACCTCGTTTAAGGCCCGCTCTCCAGCGTGGCCAAACGGTGTGTGACCGAGGTCGTGGCCAAGCGCTATAGCCTCCGTCAAGTCCTCGTTGAGACGCATGCCGCGGGCCATAGTCCTTGCAATCTGTGATACTTCAAGAGTATGAGTAAGTCTTGTTCTATAGTGGTCACCTGTCGGTGCTAAAAAGACCTGTGTCTTATGTTTAAGTCTTCTAAAAGCCGCAGAATGAATTATACGGTCCCTATCTCTTTGATAGGCCGTACGAACAAGATCCTCTTCCTCAAGTTCCGCTCTGCCTTTTGTCTCTCGACAATGCATAGCGTTTATTGAGAGAGTCAAATCTTCAATTTTTAAAGTCTCTTCTCTAATTGTCATCTTTCTGCTTCCTTAAAATTGCACCTTTTGGTATTTCGATGTCGGATTTGATTCTTATTTTTGCCATAGGGTTTGGAGCGACGTCAACGAGTTCGCCCTTCTCATTTAGCATCTCTTCCACTTTGATTGTGAAAGGCTTTGTCTTTGGAATCAGCACTTCAAGCTCATCGCCTTTGAAAAAGCGATTTCTTTGAATTGCGTTTATGTAGCCGTCGCTACTACCCTCAACATTCGCGATTATGTCCCACTCGCGAATGTAAATGCCGTCGTAGTAGACGTGGGCATTTTCAGATGGGTTGTTGAAATAGAAACCTGTGCAGTAATCCCTGTAGCTTATCTTTTTCATCTCATCGACAATCCAAGGTTCAGGTTTGAAATCTTTCGTTGGATTTTCAAGATAAGCATCGATTGCTGTTCTGTAGGCATTGGTTACTGCTGCAGCATAATAAGCTGATTTTGCGCGTCCCTCGATTTTGAAACTGTCGACGCCTGCGTCAACGAGTTCACCTATGTGCTCGATCATGCACATATCTTGGGAGTTTAAGATGTATGTACCGTCCTTGTCGTCAGTGATTTCAAAATACTGACCAGGACGCTTCTCTTCTACGAGATGATATTTCCAACGACATGGCTGAGCGCAGTCGCCCCTGTTTGCGTCTCTTCCTGTAAGATAGTTCGAGAGCATACAGCGGCCTGAAAAGCTCATACACATAGCTCCGTGGACAAAGCATTCAATCTCAAGCTCCTTCGGAGTTTTCGCACGAATTTCTGCGATATCAGAAAGAGAGACCTCTCGCGCCATAACTATACGTTTGGCGCCCATGTCAAAGAGTGTATTTGCTGTCTCATAGTTTACGACGCCAGTCTGTGTTGACATGTGAATGTCAACACCTTCGGCGTATTTCTGTGCCATGCGCATAACACCGACATCAGCGATGATGAAAGCATCAACTCCTGCGTCTTTTGCTTTTTCAAAGAAAGCCGGGAGTTGTGCAACCTCATCGTTGCGTGGAAGTGTGTTTGCAACAAGGTGTACTGCGACACCTTGTTTGTGGCACATATCTACCGCCGCTTTTAGTGCGGCGTCGTCAAAGCTCTCTGTCGCAGCTCGCATGTTGAACATCTTACCGCCGAGGTAGACGGCGTCTGCGCCATACTGGAGCGCCGCCGTGAGGCGTTCAATGTCACCCGCTGGCGACAAGAGCTCAGGTCTTTTTGTTTTAATCATAATTCTCCATTAACTTGCTGTTGCAGCTTTAATTACGTTGGCATCATGTTCAGCGCCCGTTGATGCGCAGTAGATGTTGCCCTTAGAGTCGTGGCAGAAATAATAGTAGTTGTTGTCACCAGGCCAAAGAACGGCACGGATTGCGTCGTCACCAGGGCTACAGATAGGTCCTACTGGAAGGCCTACACAGTCGTAGGTGCTGTACTTTGCCCAGTAGACGTCATACTCACCTGATGAGACGTAAGGCTTAACATAATTCTTCAAATAAACGGATGTTGTATTTGACTGAAGTCTGCGGAAGCTGTTTGAGTTGATACGGTTGATGAAAATGCGGGCAATAGTCGGCATCTGATCGGCATCAGCTGCCTCCTTTTGAACGATTGAGGCCAGTGTCAAAACTTCATCGACAGTCCAGCCCATAGCGTCCGCACGGGCCTGATACTCGTCAGTCCACTTCTCATTGAAGTTCTCGAGCATCTTGTTTATTACTGAACTTGCGCTTGCCCCTACGTAGAACTCGTAGGTGTCTGGGTAAAGGTAACCCTCAAGTGCGAAGTAGCGTGCTGATTTGTTTTCTATCGCAGTGACAAAACTGTATGAGAAAGTTGCAGAATTTACATTCTTCAAGAATTCGTCGGACATGCATACTCCAGCTTTTTCAAGTTTTGTCGCAATCTGTCTTATGTTGTAGCCCTCTGGAATTGTAACGGTTACTGTGTCTGCCTTCTGTGTCTCCTGGCAGGAGAGGAGCATTTTTTCAAGACCCATAGATGGTGATAAATAATATACACCACTGAGATAAGTAGGTTTTGACCCATGTAGGTCTTTTGTAAATGTCATGAACATTTTGCAGAGGTATTTGTGCTTGATAAGGCCAGCCTTTTTAAGTTGATTTATAACCTTACCTGTTGTTGCATTTTCGGAGATTGAAACTGTTACAGTTTCAGTGCTTCTGTTGAAAGCTAAGATATCGTTTACGAAGGACATTGTGTAGAGTGAGAGGAAAATTGATATGACGATAAGAGCCGCAATGTAAATAGCTGTGGCTTTTGGATTTACCTTTTTCTTTTTTACTTGGCGACGACGTTTTACAGCAACATCACCTTCCACGTTTGTTGCAGGTCGCCTTACAGGCTGCTGCTCCACAGTCGTCTCTGCTGCGGGCCTCTTTGCAGCAAAATAAACCTCACCGCTGTAATAAGCGGTGTCGTTTTTTGGCTGTGTTGGCCTTTGCTGTGTTGGCCGCGGTTGCGGCTGTGTCTGCGTCGGTCGCGTCTGCTGTGCCGGCGCATTTCTCTCCGCTTTGATGTTTGCCATCATAGCATCGAGTTCTTTGTTCACATCAAAATTGTCCACGTCTTTTTCCTTCTTAAAAATTAAAATCTACACTTCATCGAATCTACAACTCTTTTGGCAGCGTCAGCGCCAACGAACTTTGTCGCTATCGCCTCGCCAAAGAGTACTGCTGAGCCAGGGCCGTCGGCTGTGATTACGTTGCCGTCGACTTCGACTCTGGCACCTGTAAATACCCCACAGCCGAGCTCACGCTCAAACCCTGGGAAGCAGGTTGCCTTCTTCTGGGAGAGAAGGCCCAAATGACCGAGCACTGAAGGTGCTGCACAAATGGCACAAATAAGTTTGCCATTGTCAGCACAGGACGAAAGTGCTGCTCGAACTTCCTCATTTGCATCGAGATTTTTTGTTCCAGGCATACCACCTGGAAGCACTATAGCGTCGATGTCAGTGAGGTCTATATTTGAGAGAAGCTCATCGGCTTTTACTTTTATGCCGTGTGCGCCTTCAACTAGATAGTCGCTTGGATTCTCCACAGCGACTGTCTTTACAGGCACACCCGCTCTCCTTAGAACATCAACAGGAGAGACGGCTTCTACTTCTTCAAAACCATTTGCAAGCATTACAAAAACCATACAAATTCTCCTTTAACCAAGTGTTAGTCCGAGATAGGCATTTCTCATATCTCGCATCGCCATCATCGATGTCTCGGAAAGTGCGAGACACATACCGGCGCGCTCGATGTGTTCGTCGTCGGAATGAATATTTGAATTTACAGGAAGATTGAGAGTGAATTTCTCAGCCTCATCTTCCATGAGAAGCATTGTGTAAAGCTCGCCTGGGTCGGAAAGAGTACACATCTCTTTTACGTAAACTGTGTCCTTACCCATGTTGTACATAGCATAGCCATCGCTGGTAAATGCCATGGAGCCCGAGCTTGCGTCGTGGGAATACATAGCATAGCGGATTGCTCTGTCGCCCCAGTTGATGTAGTCACCAAAGCCGAGACTTTGTTGACGGATGTCAAAGACGTCGAGCGAGAAGGCGTTGGTGAGGTCTGGTGGCACAGCGAGGGCTTTCAGTTGTTCTCTTGTAAAGCGAACAACCTTCTTATAGAAAGCTGTCTGATAGCCATACTTTCCGTAGTAGTCGTAAAGCTGGTCATCAGCTGGAACAACAACAAGGAAATCGATGCCGCGCTCAGTTGCTACCTCTTCAGCGAAGTGGAGCATAGCGGCCATGTGTCCCTTGTTTCTGTGACTCGGATGAGTCGTTGCAGCGTAAATGTAATAGGCGCTGTAAAGTCTATAGTTCAAAACGAACTGACAAGGGATGAGGTAAAGACATCCAACTGGCACGCCCTCCTCACGGGAGACGATGCCATAGCCCTCCTTGTAGAGGTGGTCAAAGAAATATTGGATGTTGTCATCCGAATCGAGGAAAGCCATACGCCACATAGCTTTCATGTCCATTATGTCAGTCGGTTCTGCGAAACCTACATTATGCATTGGCTTACCTCCTTCAAGATGTCATTTGAAATTGCTTCAATCGTACGAGGTTCATCGCCCTCGAAGCATTTGATTATCTTCCAGCCGAGTTTTTCTGCGGCATACATGCCGGCTTCTCGGCAAGCTTTGAGATAAGCGACGTCAGCTTCGTGAACGTCCTTCTTTGCCTCGTCGCCTTTGTAGCGGGAAGTCATAAGTTTTTGGGAAATCTCAATAGGCATGTCGAGGAAAATTACAAGAGCCGGCTTTGGGATGCCGATTTTTACATATTCAAAATCCTCAAGCCAAGCGAGGTATTCGTCCCACTTGTCACGGGTGAGCTTTGTCATTTGATGGGCAGCGTTTGATGTTGCATAGCGGTCAGCGAGAATAACCTTGTCTGACTCGTAGTCATCCTTCCACTTTGTTACGAAATTTGCATAGCGGTCAACTGCATAAAATGAAGATGCAGCATAGGCGCCAACATCGGTAGGCTTTGTGCCAAAGGCACCGCCGAGGTACATGCGTACAAGTGCAGATGAGTCAGATTCATAGTCAGGGAGTTTGATCTGTTTTAAGTCTATACCCTGCTCTTCTATGAATTTTCTGACAAGCTCAGTCTGTGTTGATTTTCCTGAACCGTCCAGTCCTTCAATGACAATTAATTTTCCCATGAGTTCCCCTTAAAAAATATATTTAATAAAAATAAACATAATAATGGATTATATATAATACCATAGTAGGATATAAACTTCAAGTTTTTGGCCATAAAAAGAAACCTGTAAAGCGTTTAAACTTTACAGGTTTGTGATTTTTAACGGCCGAGTTCCTTGTAGGCAAGTTTTATGCCTCTGTAGAGATCGGTGGCTGTAGTGCCGGCAATGCTTGTTTCAATTGAAACAAGTTCAGCGGCGAAACCGTGTAGGTACGCGCCCAGTCTTGCGGCGTCAAAGGGACTTTGTCCCTGCGCCAAGAGGGCGCCGATTATGCCGGAAAGTACGTCGCCGCTGCCGCCCTTTGAAAGGGCAGGATTGCCGGTGTTGTTTACGTAGACATCCGTTGTATCAAAACTTGAGACAACAGTTGCGGCACCTTTTAGAAGAACAGTAACACCGTGACGTTTTGCAAATTCCTCTGCTATGCCCTCCCTATTTTGCTCGATTTCTTCAACCTCGAGACCAGTGAGTCTTGCCATCTCACCTGGGTGAGGTGTGAGGACAATTTTGGCATTTGTCTCTCTTAAAATATCGAGATTTGAAGCAATTGCATTAAGGCCGTCAGCATCGATAACTACTGGACATTTTGCGGTTTTCAAAACATCAAAAACAAGCTCGGTCACATCCTCCGATTGACCGATACCAGGACCGATTACAATGGCCGTTGCACGCTCCATAGCAAGAAGGAGCTTGCCCAAGGCTTCAACAGTTGCGACAAGCTTGCCGTCATGCTCTGGCAGTGGGAAGAGCATGACCTCTTTCATACCACTTGCGAGAGACGCATACGCGCTCTCTGGAAAAGCAACTGTTGTAAGGCCAGCGCCAGCCACGCAGGCAGCCCCACTTGCAAGGCAAGCTGCACCTGGCATGTTGCGGCTTCCAGCTATTACAAGAACATGTCCAAAATCATTCTTGTGAGAGTTGATTTTCCTCGTAGGTATGAGCTCTTCTATCTCACTCTTTGTGAGTGTCTCAAGCCTCGGCGAGACACTGTTTAGAGCCTCCTCTGAAATGCCGATATCGAGCACCTTTACCTCACCACAGCACTCGCGTGCTGGGAGGAGTACATGTGCAGGTTTTAAGGTCGATATCGCAAGTGTGAAGTCGGCTCTTACAGGGCATGTGCAGACAGCACCTGTGTCCGTGTCAACGCCACTTGGAACATCGATGGAAATCACCTTTGCAAGTGAGCAATTTATGAGTTCAAAAATGTCTCTGCAAGCAAAATCTGGCTCTCCGTGAAAACCTATTCCAAAGACACAGTCAACTATGACTTTAGCATTCTCAATAGCCTTCTCCACCGCGCTCTGCTCACGGTCATACCTTATGACCGTAATGCCCAAACCTACGGCTTTTTGGTAGTTTTCTATGGCGTCGTGCGCCGAGGGCTCACCCTGTGCCAAAACTACCTTTACAAAAAAGCCGTTTTCGTAGAGCTTTCGCGCTATGACGAAGCCGTCTCCGCCGTTCTTGCCTTTGCCGCAGACAATGACAATTTCATCATTTGACTTTACAAGCTTTTCTATTTGCTTCGCAGAAGCGGCGCCGGCATTTTCCATAAGGCGGATAAAGCGAGTTCCGACCTCGTCCTCGCGCTCCTCAACAAAGCGTATTTCATCAGCTGAATAAACCTTCATAGGACTACCTCCTACTTAAATATGCTCTATTTTATCATATTTTACCTATAAATAAAATAATTGTTGAAATAACGGGCGCTTGGTGTTAAAATTCATAAGTAATTTAATAACAAACGCTATGACGGAGAAA
>R04__coassemble_637_pt1 | contig 12379 bp, 11 predicted proteins | sample R04__metabat2_low_PE_025 | metagenome-assembled genome bin R04
CCTCCTCGGCTGCGAAGCTGCAAAGCAGATGATCGCTAAAGGTCATCAGGTATCAACACTTGCTCTTCCTCCTCTTCCAGAGGGAGCTCCAATCCCAGAAGAGATGGAAATCATCTTCCAGGACATCAACAAGTGGACAGATGCTGACATCGAAAATTGGCTTAAGGGTGCTGACGCATTCGTATTCGCTGCAGGCGTTGACGAGCGTGTAGAATTCGAAGCTCCAGTTATTGAAAAGTATCATAAGTTCAACATTGCTCCTCTTGAGAGAATCTTCCCAATCGCTAAGCGTGTTGGTGTAAAGAGAGCAACAGTTCTTGGTTCATACTTTGCTTATTGGTCAAAGCTTCACCCAGAGATGCACTACGAGAAGAAGAATCCTTACTTCGTATCTCGTCTCGAGCAGGAAGCTTACTGTGAGAAGATGGCAGACGACAACTTCGCAGTTGACGTTCTTGAACTTCCATACATCTTCGGTACACAGCCAGGCCGTCGTCCAGTATGGACAATCCTTATCGACAAGACAAAGATCATGGATCCACTCCCATTCACAATGTATCCAGGTGGCGGTACAGCAATGCTTACATGCCGTCAGGTTGGTGAGTGTATCTGCGGTTCTGCAACTCGTGAGTCTAAGGGCTACGAAGCACTTCCATGCGCTTGCTACAACATGAAGTGGAGACCATTCCTCAAGGTTGTTTATGCTGCACGTGGTATGGGCAATAACAGACCTATCATTTATGTACCAGCTCTCTTCATGAAACTCGGTTGTATCCCTATTCTTATGGACTATAAGAAGAGAGGCATCGAGTCCGGTATGGATATCTTCACAACAGCTGATGTTATGGCTCTTGATATCTTCATCGACACAGGTATTTCTAAGAAGCTCGGCGCTACAGATGACGACATCAACGCTGCTATCGCTGACTCTATCAAAGTTTCTTGCCAGGTTGCACTCGAAGGTAAAGAACTCCTTGGCATGAAGGGCGAATAATAGAAAATTAAATTTTGCCAAATTAAAAGACCCGCTCACTCGAGCGGGTCTTATTTTTGTGCAAAATTTTTATTTGAGCAGTTCTATGCCAAGTTCTTTGAGCTGTGCGTCGTCAACAGCGCTTGGAGCCATAGTCATAGGCTCGATTGCATCCTTGTTCTTTGGATAAGCGATGACATCACGGAGTGTCTCACAGCGGAGCATCTGCATGATGAGACGGTCGAGACCGAGTCCCATACCACCGTGAGGTGGTGGGCCGAACTTGAAGGCGTCAAGGAGATATCCGAACTTCTGCTGTGCCTCCTCTTTTGAGAGGCCGAGCAAATCAAAGATGCGGGACTGAAGTTCAGGATCCGTAATACGGATAGAACCTGACGCAAGTTCGATACCATTTAGGACGAGGTCGTAGCACTTTGCACGAACCTTTGCCTTGTCTGTCTCGAGGAAGTCAAGGCAATCATCCATAGGAGCGGTGAACGGATGGTGCATTGCGACAAAAGTCTCAAGTTCCTCGTCCCACTCGAAGAATGGGAATTCTGTAATCCAAAGAAGATTGTACTTGTCCTGTGGAATGATGTCGAGCTTCTTTGCGGCCTCCTGACGAAGGGCGCCGAGGATGCTCATAACATGGGTGTTATTTGTGTCGCCTATAATGAGAACTACGTCTCCCTTTTCAGTGCCACCGGCTTTTAAGATTTCATTCATCTTCTCTTCAGAGATAAATTTGCCGAAGGATGATGAGATGCCGTCGTCGGTCCAGCGAATCCATGCAAGGCCCTTAGCACCTATACCCTTTGCCATCTCTGTGAGTTTGTCAATCTCTTTACGGCTGTAAACTGAGGCTGCGTTCTTTGCAGTTATTGCACGAACAGAGCCGCCGTTTTGGATATTTGACTCAAAGACACCGAAGCCGCAGTCCTTTACTATCTCGGAGAGATCGTAAAGTTCCATAGCGTAGCGGGTGTCTGGCTTGTCTGAGCCAAAACGGCTCATAGCTTCTGCGTATGTGAGACGTGGAAGTGGAAGTTCTACATCTACGCCGAGTGCCTCTTTGAATACGCGAACCATGAAGCGTTCGCCTATGTCAAGGACGTCCTCCATGTCTACGAAAGACATCTCAAGGTCAATTTGTGTAAACTCTGGCTGACGGTCAGCGCGAAGGTCCTCGTCACGGAAGCAGCGAGCGATCTGCATGTAGCGGTCGAAGCCCGCTACCATTGAGAGCTGCTTATAAAGCTGAGGTGACTGAGGTAGCGCATAGAAGTCGCCATTGTGAAGGCGACTCGGAACAAGGAAGTCACGGGCGCCTTCAGGAGTTGATTTGATGAGCATAGGAGTTTCAATCTCGATAAATCCATTCTCATCAAAGAAGTCACGAGTAATCTTTGTAATCTTATGACGCATCAAAATGTTCTTTTGAAGGTCAGGGCGACGGAGGTCGAGATAGCGATATTTAAGACGGAGAAGTTCGTCAGTCTTACAGTCCTCTACAATCTCAAAAGGAGGTGTCTCAGATTTGCCGAGTACACGGAGGTCTGTTACGAAAATTTCAACCTCACCTGTCGGAATTTCAAAATTCTTTGAAGAGCGCTCACGAACTGTGCCCTTTGCCATGAGGACAAATTCTGCACGAGCCACAAATGCCTTATCAAAAATTCCTCTGTCTGTCGCATCATCAAATGCGAGCTGTACTATACCTGTACGGTCACGAAGATCTATAAAAATCAAAGAACCGAGATCGCGCTGTCTTGCAACCCAACCGCAAACTACTACTTCTTTACCTATGAAAGAGGTGTTAAATTCACCACAGTAGTTTGTTCTTTTAAGGCCTGTCATGTTGTCCATTAAAATTTGCCCCCAAACAAAGAATTGAGATCTATGTTACTAATATCAACGTCGCCAAGGTCTCCTGAGAGTTTAGCAACCGACTGCTGCACTGCAATGTCTGCAAAATCATCAGCGAGAGTCTCAAGTTTTACTTCAGTCTCATCACCGGAGTCCATATTTTTAAGTCTTACAATACCAGACTCAAGTTCGTTGTCGCCGATAACTACTACAAATTCTGCACCTATCTTATTTGCATATTTCATTTGTGCTTTAATGCCACGATTTGAAATATCAAAGAGTGCAAAAATACCCTGTTCACGGAGATTGGTTACAATCTCAGCCGCCTTCTTTGAAGCGGCGTCACCAGCTGGTGCTATATAGAGATTGCACTTGTTCTCGGCTGGGAGCTCTATGCCCTGTGCCTCAAGCACAAGCATAAGACGCTCAAGGCCGAGGCCAAAGCCAAGTGCAGGCGTATGAGCACCGCCGAGTTCCTCGCAGAGACCGTCATATCGGCCGCCGCCACAGACTGTGCCCTGCGCGCCGATTCCAGTTGCAACAAATTCGAAAACTGTTCTTGTATAATAATCAAGACCACGAACGATGTTCGGGTTTACTTTATAAGGGATGTGCATAGCGTCAAGGTATGCTTTGAGGTCCTCAAAGTGAGCGTCGCAGTCCTCGCAGAGGAAATCGAGTACCTTCGGTGCGCCCTCTGCAATACCGCTGCAAATTGGGCTCTTGCAGTCGAGAATTCTCATAGGGTTTCGGTCAAGTCTTGAGAGACAAGTCTCACAGAGTTCACCTTTATGAGAATCAAAATATTCCTTGAGTGCCGCCTGATATTTTGCACGGCAAGTCGGGCAACCGATTGAATTTATTTGAAGTTCAAGTCCCTCAACACCGAGGAAACCAAAAATCTCATTTGCGAGAGAGATTACTTCTGCGTCAGCAGCAGCACCCTCTGCGCCGAAGCACTCAACACCGAACTGGTGGAACTCACGAAGTCTTCCTGCCTGAGGCTTTTCATAGCGATAGCAGGATGTGAGGTAATAGACCTTCTGTGGGAGAGCGTCATTGAAAAGGCCGTGTTCAAGGAAAGCTCGAACAGCGCCAGCAGTACCTTCTGGGCGCAAAGTAATTGAGCGTTCACCTTTATCAAGAAAAGTGTACATCTCCTTTTGAACAACGTCTGTTGTGTCGCCTACTGAGCGGTTGAAAAGTTCAGTATGCTCAAAAACAGGAGTACGGATTTCACGAAATCCATAGTTGCCAGCGATGTCAGTTAAAGTCTGCTCAACGAAGCGGATTTTATAGCTGTCATTTGGCAAAGTATCCTGTGTGCCTTTTATAGCAGTTGTAAGAAGTGCCATGCGTTTTCCCCTTTTAATATACGATTTATAATAAAAATAACGGATAGATTATAATACAAGAGCCGTGCTTTTGCAACAAAGCACGGCTTCATTTTTGTTTTACTAATTGTTCTTTGGATTGACAATGTCACGCCAGTCAAGGTCGCCTCTTGCAAGAGCATGAATAAGCGCTTCTGCCGTTGCGATGTTTGTAGCAACTGGAACATTGTGAACGTTACAGAGTCTGAGGAGATTTGCTTCATTTGGTTCGTTTGGCTTTGGATTAAGTGGGTCGCCAAACATGAGGAGAAGGTCTATTTCGTTGCAAGCAATTCGAGAAGCAATCTGCTGCTCTCCACCTTGCGCACCACTGAGGAAGCATTGAATGTCAAGTCCTGTAGCCTCAGATACAATTTTACCTGTTGTACCAGTTGCACAGAGTTTATGTTTTGAGAGAATACCACAGTATGCGATGCAGAACTGTGTCATAAGCTCTTTTTTAACGTCATGAGCTATGATAGCAATATTCAAAGCAAAGACCTCCTACCTTGCATTAAGTAAAGAACATTTTAACATAAAATTTAACATAAAACAACAAGTTTTTGTAAAATATGACTAAAAGTTCATTTAAATTTTCAAAGGTACATCTTCGCCATCAAGGCGCCTCATAACCCGCTCCATGGCTTTTACTGCTTTTGAGTTTGGATCTATGAGTTCACCGTTTAGTGTTGAGAGTGCTATCTCTGGGTCCTCAGGTACAACACCTATCAGCTGAACATCCACCTCATCGACAACCTCGTCGATGTTGAGGCAGCGGCCGTTTCTAACGACGCCCTTTTTGAAGCGGTTGATGATGAGTTTTGCTTTAACGCATGCGTTTGCGGCCTTAGTCGCAGCGACGCCTGCGCTTCTCGCGCAGACCTTGTCCGGCGTTGAAACAATAATAGCCAAATCAACCGCTGAAATAGCGGCGTCAAACATACGGCCGACGCCTGCAGGACAGTCGAGGATAATATAATCAAAATGTGTCTCATAAATCGACATGAGTTTTTTCATGTCGTTTGCATCGATCATCACATCGCCGACTGGCGCTGCGAGAAGTTTTGGACCGGCAGTTGTAACAAGTGCGACATCTGGTGTGCAATTTTCCTCAACGACATCATACCAGTCAAACATAACAATACTGCTGACCGAGAGCATAATATCAAGGGTACGAAGTGAGACATCGCAGTCGACCATCAAAACTCTTTTGCCCCTTGTGCAAAGAAGCTTTGCAAAGGTCGTCGAAAGTGTGGATTTACCAACGCCACCTTTACCGGATGTAAAAAGTATTTTCTTTGCTACCATTTTGTTTTCCATACCTTTTACCTCCTTACTTCAAAAGTGTGTTATAAGACTGAACTGACTGCAAATCTTTTTGTGAGAAATAATATTCGTAAATATCTGCTGCAATTGATGCCGTCATAGAACCGGAGTTTGCGGTCTCTACTACAAGAGCAATTGCGATTTCAGGATTTTCATAAGGTGCATAAGTAATAAGGAAACCGTTGTTACCTGTAACTACTTTTCCGTTATAAACTTTTTTAACCTGTGACGTACCTGTCTTAGCGGCAGCTTTAACAGGGAGATTTGCAAAGGCAGATTTACAGAAACCATCTGTACCTACGATATACATACCCTCGCGAACCAAGTCGAGCGTCGTCTGACTTATGTCAAGCTGTGCCGCAACTTCTGGTTCTTTTTTGAGGATAGTCTCGCTGTAATCGGAACTCATTATAGCTTTTACAAAGTGTGGAACATATCTCGTTCCGCCATTTGCTATTGTTGCACAGTAGCTGCACATCTGAAGAAGTGTAAACTGGTTATCCGACTGTCCGATAGCAGCCTGTACTGTATCGCCAGGTACCCAAGTGCCACCTTGAGATTCTCTGTATTCTCTGCCAGCAAGGATTCCCTGTGCCTCTGAAATTTCAACGCCAGTCTTTTGGCCAAAGCCGAAAGCAGTCGCCCATTTATTCATCTTGTCGATACCGAGAAGCCTACCTGTTTCAAAGAAGAAACAGTTACAGGAATCCGCAATAGCCCAAGTTACATTTTCTTTACCGTGCGCATTATGTCCTGCACAGCTGAACTCGACGTCCTCAAAGTAGCGATAGTAACCGTCGCAGTCCCAAATTGTGTTTGCGTCGATTACGCCCTCCTCGAGGGCAGCGATTGCAACGCAAGGCTTAAATGTTGAACCTGGCTCATAGGTACTCATTGTAGCTCTGTTCCAAAGAGGAGAGCCCACAGTGTCAGATGCCCACTTGGAATAATTTTCTTTCCAAGTTGAATTGTCATAGGAAGGATAGGTTGCGCAGGCGAGAATCTCACCTGTGTTTACATTCATAACAACAACAGCGCCAGCAGCAACTGGAAGCTCAGTGTTGACATTGAGCGTTTTTATACGTTTCTCAAGAGCATTCTGCGCAACAAGCTGAAGATTATAATCAAGTGTTGTTATAACAGTGTTTCCCTGAGTCGGTGAGACAGTGTAATTCTCGGTTACATTGCCATCGGCGTCTGTCAGCACTTGCTTCTCTCCGCGTGTTCCTCGAAGATATGATTCAAATGCGGATTCTATTCCGCCACTACCATATTCATCGGTCAAGAGATATGCATTTCTCTTTATTGTTGCAATCTCTTCCTCACTTGCACCCTCTGCCTCTGCAGTGCTTATTGTCGTGCTAAGTTTCTCCTTTTCAGACGAATAGGTCTCAGCAGAAATTTTTGAAACTCGTCCTAAAATGTGTGGTGCTAAAGTGCCATCTGTATACTCTCTATACGCAACAATGGAATTTTCAACGCCCTTGTAAAGAGTGCTGTTTTCCATGATGATTGAGACAATCTCGATAGATACATCTTCTGCAAAGGTATAAGGGTAGGAGACGCTAAAGTTGCCACGCTTCATACCGACGCAGACGGATGCTATTTTTCTTGCGTCCTCTTTTGAATATTCTTCGAGTTTATATCTTGAGATGAGCGCGCTCATACAGTTGTCAGCTGTCGCATAACTGTTGAGGTTTAGCATCTCTTTAGATTTGAGCCACTCGATAAAACTCTCGTTGTCGTCGACATAGGAGAACGTGCCGTTTTCATTTAGTACGATAGGCAATGTGTCGTTGTATTCGATGCCATTTTCTTCAAAGAGTCTTATAAGAGAGATTATTATTTTGTTTCTCTCCTCTTGGTCTGACGGGAAATATGCAGCATTAAATACTATCGAGTTGCCCTGTCTGTTTGTGACAAGTGGCACGCCGTTTCGGTCGAGGATCTCTCCTCGTGTGCCATTTACGGTGACCGTGTAGGAGGAGACTGTATTTTTAGAATACTTGTCCTCTTCTATGATTTGGATTTTAAAAAGAGTGCCAGTAAAAACCAGCAACACTAAAACCAGTACTCCTATGAGTACAAGTTTTCTTGCGCGTTGCACCTTCATACTGACACCACCTTTCAAATTATTCTTTTATTCGTCTCATGAAAGAGCGAAGAACTATGTAAAATATCGGAACAAAAATAAATGTGTATATTGCTGAAGGCAAATAAAATGTAAACAGTGTTACAAATCCGCCCTCTGCGCCGCTTGCGATAACGAAAAAGAACCAATGCAAAATCACATAAAGCAAAATTGCTATCGCTCCGAGTATCATAGCGGTCGTCAAATGATTTCGCATAAGATAAGTTATAAGAAGGCTTATCGAAGCTGCAAAAATCATCAAAATAAATGCGTTATATCCGTCCCCTGACGCTACCGTAAAATCCCATATCACTCCGGCAAGTGCGCCGAGAAGCCCCGCCGCTAAGTCCTGCTCGAACATCGCCATACAGCAGACGAGCGGCAGGAGCAGAAAAGCACGAGCACCCAAAACGGTTGGGAAGAGATGCGGTGTGTTTTGTATCATTGCCACAACAAAAATGCCAAGTACAAACACAATGCGTCTTGTGTAGAGGGCACGTTTCTTTTTTGAGAGTTGTCTTCTCATGAACCTGTCGCGCGGTGGGGGTCAACTCTGGTTTTTTTTAGAAAATTTTCTATATGTGTGATAAACGCTCTCGGTTTTACAACCGCATAAGCGGAGATGTCATTTTCAGAATCTTTAACCTCGGAAACTGTACCGATTATCAAATCTCTTGGGTAAATTCCACCGACACCCGATGTGCAAACAATACCGCCGACAGCGATTGATGTCGAATTGTTAAGACCAGAAAGTTTTGTGACGCCCTTTGAGGAGAGTGAAGTGCTGTTTTGTATGTATCCGCTCTCTCTTGTTCTTATCTCATAGGCGCTGACTGAGACGTTCGGATCAAGAATAGTTGAGACAACGCAGTAGGTTGGAGCAACCTTTGTGACAAGACCTACGAGCTGTCCCTCGCCGCACATAACAGGGTCATTTACAGCGACATCACTGAGTGTGCCCTTGTCCAGTGTAAAGCTTGTATATACATCGGCTGCATCTCGTCCGATTACTGTTGCCGATACAAATTCAAAGTCAGGATTTTCTTCCTTTACGCCGAGTGCATCTTCATAAAGTTTGTTGGTGCTCTTAAGATTTTCATAATCCACAAGCTCGGACTGTAATGTTAAAATTTCGTCTTCAAGTTCTTTTATCTCAGTTTCGTAAGCGCTCTTTGATTTAAAAAAGTTACCGACCTTTGAAAATCCGTGTCCCAAAACTGTGGAGACACGAGCCACAGGTTTTTCTATAAAACCTGTAACTGATGAAAGTGGTGAACTTCCGTTTCTTGTAGCTACTGCAAAAATTATGAAAGCAAAAAGCAGGACAAGAATTCCTATCAAAATTTTAAACCATGTGCTTTTTACGAATCTGTTCATAAAACACCATCCTATAAAGGCATAAAAGGGGCTTCGATAAAAAGCCCCTTAAAAATTAGTCATAACTTTTTGTACTTGTAACACTGAGAAGGTCATCTTCAAGACAAGCACCAGTGCCGTTAACAACACAGTCAAGTGGATTCTCAGCAACGCGGACAGGCATACCCGTCTCAACAGAAATGAGCTTATCAAGTCCGCGGAGAAGAGCGCCACCACCTGTGAGCATAATTCCTTGGTCAATGATGTCGGCTGCGAGTTCAGGTGGAGTCTTTTCAAGACTTGAGCGAACTGCATCGAGAATCATATTTACATTGTCGGCTAAAGCTTCACGAATTTCTTCGGAAGTGATTTCGAAATTCTTTGGAAGGCCGTCTACAAGGTTTCTACCTTTTATGTCAATTGCGCCCTCACCCTCATAAGGGTAAGCGGAGCCGATTTTAATTTTAATGTCTTCAGCTGTACGCTCACCTATAAGGAGATTGTACTTTCTCTTAACATAAGCAACAATGGCGTCGTCAAAACTGTCGCCGGCTGTTCGAGCTGAGCAGCTCGTAACAATATCGCCGAGTGAGATTACAGCAACTTCCGCTGTACCACCGCCGATATCTACTACCATAGAACCTGTGGCCTCCGATACTGGAAGGCCTGCGCCAATAGCGGCAGCCATTGGCTCCTCGATGAGAGACACCTGCTTCGCACCGGCGGAACGTGCTGCGTCATGAACAGCGCGGCGTTCAACCTCAGTTACTCCCGATGGAATACAAATCATAACACGTGCTTTAGCAAGTGGAGAGGAACTCATTGCTCTGCGGATAAATTCTTTGAGCATGTCAGCGCAAATGTCAAAGTCAGCGATAACGCCGTCTTTGAGAGGACGAACTGCGGTAATAGAACCAGGAGTTCTACCTATCATCTCTTTTGCCTCTGAGCCTACTGCTACTACTCTATTTGGATTTGAACGAACATCAACTGCAACAACTGATGGTTCGCGAATAACAATACCTTTGCCTTTTACAAAAACAAGAGTGTTTGCTGTTCCAAGATCAATGCCTATGTCCTGTGTAAAAAACAACATAAATCAAAACCCCTTTTTCTTTAAGTGGCGTGCAACACGCGCTATAGGAAGGCCAACCACATTGTAGTAGTCGCCATCAATTTTTTGAACTAAAGTACAACCGAGTCCCTGAACACCATAGGCACCAGCCTTGTCCATAGGCTCTCCTGTTGCTACATAAGAATTTATCTCTTCATCGGAAAGCTCGAAGAAATAAACGTCTGTTGCTTCGACAAAAGATTCTGTTCCAGAGTCTGAAACGAAAGCGACAGCTGTATAAACTGTGTGAACTCTAGAGGAAAGTTTGCGGAGCATATCTTTTGCGTCTGACTCATCCTTTGGTTTGAGCATGACTTTGCCATCACACACAACTATTGTGTCAGCGCCGAGCACGACCGTGTCGGCGGTAGACTCAAGTGAGTCAAATATTGCTTGTGCCTTTCCTCTTGCTAAAAATTCCACACCCTGTGTGGGATTTTTTGAGAGGTCAACGGCACTCTCGTCAAAATTTGACGGTGTGATTGTAAAGTCATATCCAAGCCTCTGCAAAAGTTCAATGCGCCTTGGAGACTTTGAAGCGAGTATGAGGTTCATAAATTCTCCTTTGAGAATAAAAGGGCACCGACAAAACTGTCGATGCCCCATTTCTTTGAATTAGTCTGCGTCCTCAAATTCAATTTCGAATTCAAGCTTTTCGCCGCAAATTGGACATTCAACGCTACCCTCTTCGAGAACACCTTCATCGACACAAATTACTTCGTGGCATGCTGGGCACTCTACTTCGTAATATTCGTCTTCTTCCTCTTCTACTGCCTTTGGTGCTTCGTTTGCAGGCTCTGGCTTGCTGTGTTCTTCACAGCTACAACCACAGTCACAAGCGTCGTCATCACAGTCGCACTCGCATCCGCCATAGATAATCTCTTCAACCTGACCGAGGTCTTCGTCAACCTCATCAAGCTGCTGAGAAACAAGGTCAATTGTCTCTGCGAGATCATTCTGTCCTTCTGCGAGATCATTGAGGACATCCATAATAGCATTAAAAAGCTTTGTCTCTGGTTTTTCTGAATTTAAGTTGAGTCCTTCTGCAAGACCCTTGAGATAAGCAACTCTTTCAACTATATCCATTACAAGTTACCTCCTACTTATCGCCGTAATTATGCACGGCCCATGTATTCACCAGTTCTTGTATCGATTTGAATCATTTCGCCCTCATCGATAAAGAGAGGAACCTTAACCTCAGCACCTGTCTCAAGTGTTGCTGGCTTTGTAGCGTTTGTAGCTGTGTCGCCCTTGAAACCTGGGTCAGTCTGAGTAACCTGAAGTTCTACAAAGTTAGGTGGCTCTACGCCGAAAACCTTGCCCTTGTAAGAGAGAACACGACAGATCATGTTTTCCTTTACAAACTTGAAGTTGTCAGAAAGCTCTGTTGCATTGATAGGAATAAGCTCAAAAGTTTCCTGATCCATGAAATAATAAAGATCACCATCGTTGTAAGAATATTCCATATCTTTTCTCTCAACAAAAGCTGTTGGGAATTTTGCTGTTGGGTTGTAGCTCTTTTCAACTACGGCACCTGTGATAACGTTCTTTGTCTTTGTACGAACGAAAGCGGCACCCTTACCTGGCTTTACATGCTGGAATTCTACGACCTGGAGAACCTGGCCCTCTTCCTCAAATGTAACGCCATTTCTGAAATCACCTGCAGAAATCATAAATAAACCTCCGATTTATTCTTTAATACGCGTATTATTCTATATTATTATAAAGGAATTTTCAACACTTTTTTGTTTACAAGGTGATAAGCTTCTTTGGAAGCGTGACAAAGTTGTATGAACCTTCCTCTGTAATCATGAGCATATCTTCAATTCTAACGCCAAATTTTCCTGGCAAATAAATGCCTGGTTCAACTGTTACCACCATTCCCGCTTTAAGTTCAACCTTCTTCTTTGCGCGGGAGTAAAGGGTTGGCGCTTCGTGAATTTCAACACCGACGCCGTGACCGGTCGAGTGACCAAAAGCGTCGCCGAAACCGGCGCGCTCTATTATGTCACGGCAGACCTTGTCTGCGTCACGGTTTGAAATTCCAGCACGAAGCGCGAGGACTCCCGCCTTTTGCGAAGAGCGGACAATGTCGTAAACATTTGCCATCTCGGAGCTAATTTTACCGACAGCGACGGTCCTTGTCGTGTCGCTGTGGTAGCCCTCGAAGACTGCGCCAAAATCACGGGTGACGAAGTCACCAGATTTTACTTTTGTGGCGCCTGGCACCGCATGTGGCA
>R04__coassemble_645_pt1 | contig 12302 bp, 9 predicted proteins | sample R04__metabat2_low_PE_025 | metagenome-assembled genome bin R04
TATCGCATAAATTATACAAGATAATTGAAACTTATTCAACTCTTATTATTTATTATATTACCGCTTGAGTTAGTTAGGAGCAGTTGGGGTGTTTGCCGAGAGAAAACAAATATGGAGACGAGCATTACCTCTGGGCGCGTAGCGATGGTCTAATTTAATGAAGCGAGCGACATCTTGTTTGAATGAGGTGAACACCCCAACTGGTCCCACAAGTTATATTTTAAATATAAGCAAATGAAAAGGACCTCAGGCGAGGTCCTTTTCAAGGTTTGCTTTGTATTGTTCAAGGTAGGCTTTGATCTTATTCATCTCACCTATGTATTTCTCAGTGTCGCGCTCGAGCCAAGGGTCCGGGACGGCCCTGTACTCGCCGATCGCGACCTCAGACAAAGTCTTGAATTTCCGACGCCAACGGCGCTTCAAAATCATGTATTTGTGAGACTTTGTCATGCCGACGATAATGTCGGCGTCGTCAAAGATACGGCGGTCGGCAGGACGAATGATGAAGCCTGGGGCATGGCGCTCGACCGTGTCGCGATCGAAGCCCTCGCGAACGAGTGCTTCAACTGTAAGCGGGTCGATGCAGGTGCCCGGCGTCATGACTGCCGACGAGCGTGTAACTTTGACTTTATCACGAAGAATGTCGCTCTCCTCCACCATTCGGCGGAACATAAATTCACAGTATGGACTGCGACACATATTTTGAGAGCAAACGAATAAAATTTTCATAAAAACCTCTTATGCATTGAGGGCCTTGAAAGCCTTCTTGTTGTTAGGATAAAGAGTCTTGAATACTTCAAAATTCTTGTCATAAACTGCCTTGTTCTCTGGGTTTGGTGTAAATGTCTTCTCAGCTGGGATGAAGTCCTTTACAGCCTCGAGATTAGGGATAGCACCGATACCAACGCCTATAACGGCAGCAGCACCTACAGCACCTACGTTCTGTGGGCTTGCAACAGTTTCAACTTTCTTTTGAAGAACGTCTGCGAGGATTTGGCAAGTTACATCGGAAAGAGCACCGCCACCTACGAAGCGAACAGTGTCTGAAACGGAAACTTTCTTTGCCTCCTGCTCGTACATCCAGCGGTTCTGGAAGCATACACCCTCAATTACGGAGCGGATGAGGTCGCGCTTACCTGTCTCGATGTTGATATTGAAGAACATACCTGCAGCGTTAGGGTCCTCAAATGGGCAACGGTTGCCGTGGAGCCAAGGTGTGAAAATAACACCGTTCGAGCCAGCCGGAGTCTCTTTCATAACCTTTGAGAGATAGTCATAAAGGCTTGTATATTCTGCCTCATAGTTCTCGTCAGATTCAGTGATATCTTTCTTCTTAAGATAAATACCAATCTCATCGAGTGCCAAGTGGTTCTTAACCCACTCAAGGCATTTACCAGATGTCTCATGTTCAGCGAAGTAGTTGAACTTGCCATCCTGAGCGCCAACGATAGCGGCAATCATAGCGCCAGTATCAACTGTCTGCTTCTCAACAACTGTTCCAACCCAACCGGATGTGCCGGAATAGATGTGAGTATCGCCTGGGAGAACTGCGCCTGCGCCGACGCCGATAAGAGAGGCGTCTCCGCCACCGCCAAATACTGGGATGCCTGCAACAAGACCGAGGTCTTTTGCAGCAGCCTCTGTAAGGCCACCGACAACGTCGGTTGATTTAACAATATCAGCGAGATGGTCAGGGTTTACGCCCACCATCTTACAAACGAATTTGCTCCAGCCCTCGTGGCCTTTACGTGTATCGTAAAGGAGCTGACCGAAAGCTGAGTCAGGAGTCATGATAATTCTGCCTGTCATCTTGGCAATAATTGACTCTTTTACGTCAACGATTTTATAGATCTTCTTGAAGTTTTCAGGCTCATGAGCCTCAATCCATTTATACTTCCAAATAGGGTCCTTAACTGAGCAGGAAACAGCACCTGTGAGGTAGAGATAAGGAAGAAGTTTAAATACGTTTGCGCCAGCGATTTGGATGCCATTTGCAATACCCTTCTTAATCTCCTCTTTTGCACGCTGGTCCATGTAGGACATAGGACGACGGATTACATTGCAGTCCTTGTCAAGGCAAACGAGGCCTTGCATTTGTGAGCAGAAAGAAATACCTTCAATGTCAGAAGGCTTTACGCCAAGTTTCTTGACTTCTTTGCTCTTAAAGATGTCATTTGTGGTATCGGCCATAGCCTTCCACCACTCGTCAAAGTCCTGCTCTGCGCCACCGTTCTCTACCATGTAAAGACCGTATCCGCAAGATGAGGCAGCCTTCAAAACTATAGTCTTGTCAATCTCAAAAAGACAAGTTTTTACGCCTGTTGTGCCTATGTCATAAGCTATAACGTACTTTCCCATATTAAAACCCCTCCCGGATTATTTACTTAGTTTTTTGACATCTCCGTGTTCAAAAGTGAACGCAGATTCAAGGAATTTCAGAAGTTCTTTCACCATGCGCTCATCGTCGTCGAAGATGTCGTCGCCACAAAATAATTTTAACCTCTCACGATAATAATCGCAAGTATAAGAAAATTGTAAAGTCATAAGGAGCGTGTCAAAGAAAAATGCGAACATTGCGGAATCGCAATCTGTTCTAATGTCGCCATTTTTCTTTGCGACTTCGATGAAGTCGCGGTAGGTCTTCGCTGAGAGCCCCTCAACCTTTTTTACCAGTTCAGCCGCGCCGTCTTTTTCGGAGACCTTTGTAATCTCGTTGTAGAGCTTCGTATACTTAGAATCAGAGCCGGACGTTGCCTGGATGGCTCTGATAAGTTTCTCAGCTCGAACGAGAATCTTATCGCTGGAGTTTACAACTCCGTCGATAATCTCCTCAAGCGTCGTCATCGCGGCTTCAACGCAGGTAAAAAAGTAATCCTCTTTTGTGTCAAAATACTTGTAAAGAAGACCTACGGACACGCCCGCCTTCTTTGCAATAATGTTTATGTTTGCCTTCTCAAGGCCCAGTTCTGAGAACTCATTTATGCCAGCTGTTATCACGGCATTTTTGTACTCATCACTCGCCCTTTCAAAGGCTTCCTTGTGATAAACCTTTTCCATACTTGTCTCCCTTTTTGTGAGCAATCACTCACTATAACTAAATATTAGCAACAAATTTTGTGAATTTCAATAATAGGTTTGCCCTTTATTTTTTCTTTTATAAGTGGTATACTTTTATTGTAAATTCGTGAGCGACTGCTCACACTACACTATATCAAACATTTTGGAGGGTAAAAATTATGGACACAAGATTTGCAATTTCAGAGTATCCAGACGCTAAAGCTATAAACGCTGAACTTGATGCTCTCATTAAGAAGCCTATCTATTCTCTCAATAGAGCAGCTCTTAAGGACTATGAAGAGAACTACTTCGAGAAGAAGTGCCAGAAGTCAAAGGCAATGATCGCTGAAGCTCGCGACGTTATCCCTGGCGGCGTTCAGCACAACCTCGCTTTCAACCACCCATTCCCTATCGTTATGACAAAGGCAGAGGGCGCTTACCTCTACGATATCGATGGCAACAAGTACTATGACCTTCTCCAGGCAGGCGGTCCTACAATCCTCGGTTCAAACGACCCAGTAGTTCGCGAAGCTGTTATCGACCTTCTTAACACATGTGGTCCTTCAACAGGTCTTTTCCACGAGTATGAGATGAAACTCGCAAAGAAGATTTCTGAGTGCGTACCATCAGTTGAGATGTTCCGTATGCTCGGTTCAGGTACTGAGGCTTGCATGTGCGCAGAGCGTGTTGCACGTCTTGCTACTGGCCATAAGAACATCCTTAAAATGGGTGGCGCTTACCACGGTTGGTCAGATATGATCGCATGGGACATGCGTGTTCCAGGCACAATGAACCTCCAGTCTAAGGGTATCCCAATGTACGCTTTCAAGCATACACAGGGCTTCTTCCCTGGTGATCTTGAGGACCTCGAAAAGAAACTCAAGATGAACCAGCTCAACGGCGGTACAGCAGGCGTATTCATTGAGCCTATCGGCCCAGAATCAGCTACTCGCCCAGTTACAAAGGAATTCGTTAAGGGTGTTGAGAGACTCTGCCACGAGTATGGCGCACTCCTCATCTGTGACGAAGTTGTATCTGGTTTCCGTATCGGTCTTTCAGGTGCTCAGGGTTACTACGGCATCGACCCAGACCTCACAATCTTCGGTAAGGTTATCGCTGGTGGTTATCCAGGTGCTGGCGGTATCGGTGGTCATAAGGACGTAATGAAGCACTTAGGCGCTGGTCTTGACGCTTCAGGCAAGAAGATCAAAAAGGCTATGTGCGGTGGTACAATGGCAGCTACACCTATCTCCTGCGTTGCTGGTTACACAGCAATCTGCGAGATTGAAAAGCGCAACGCATGCCAGGTGGCTGGTCAGATGGGTGACCGCCTTACAAAGGGTATCCAGGAGTCCATCAAGAAGTACAACCTCCCATTCGTAGCATTCAACGTAGGTTCTGTTTGTCACCTTGACACAGTAGGTACAATGCAGTTCGCAATCGACCTTAAGAAGGCTTGGGAAATCCCTGGTATTCTTGACCAGACAGGCGTTCGCCAGGTTGAGATGCAGAACATGGGTGCAGCTTACATGGCAGAAGGCCTTGTAACACTTGCTGGCTCACGTCTCTACACATCAGCAGCTTACACACCAGAAATGATCGACGATTGTATCGCACGCTTCGACAAGGTTCTTTCACAGTGCGAAAAGATCGACGTTAAGAAAAAGAAATAATTGAGGTCTTATTATGGCATATGAAATAAACGAAGCGAAAGCCCTCGTTGTAGAAGCCGGCAAGAAGCTTGTAGAATCAGGCCTTATCGCTAGAACTTGGGGTAATGTTTCAGCTCGTATTTCTGACACTCAGTTTGTTATCACACCATCAGGTAGAGCTTATGAGACACTTACTCCTGACGAGATTGTTGTAGTTAATATCGACGACTGCGAGTATGAGGGTGACATCAAGCCATCTTCAGAGAAAGGCATCCACGCTGACGCCTATCGCCTTCGTGACGATGTTAACTTCGTAATTCACACACACCAGGTAAACGCATCAGTTATAAGCTGCGTTACCTATGGTATAAACAATGTTTCTAAGAAGGAAGCCGAGATTATCGGACCAGTTGTTCCTTCTGCTGCATACGGAATGCCTTCAACAGGCAAGCTCCGCGACGGCGTAGCCTCCGCAGTTGCTTGCTACCCAGAAGCAAAGTCATTCGTAATGCAGCACCACGGCGCGCTCTGCCTTGGCGCAGACTTTGACGAGGCGTTCCTCGTAGCCGAGACACTTGAGTCTGTCTGCGGCAAAGAGATCGCGCGCGTAGCATCTCGAGTTTCTGGCAAGAAACTCAACTCAACAATGCTCGCAAATGCCTTTGCTTGCAAATACCCAGGACAATTTACAAAAGTTGACCTCGGAATGAGCGAGCGCATTTCTGACAGCACTTTCGAGCTTGTAATGGAAGACGGCAAGAAATACATTTGCAACATCGAGTCCGGTGTTGCTTACAAAGGAATTGCTCCTCGTGTATCTCTTATCCACGCAAACATCTACAAAAACTCGGACGCGAAATTCGTAGCGCCTCTCGTTTCAAAAGATGTTGCTGCTCTCTCCTACGCCGTTTCAAAACTCGCACCTTACCTCGACGATTTTGACCAAATCGCAGGTTACGGTGTTAAGGTTTGCAACTGGGCTCCTACAAGCTACCGCACCGATGCTATCGCAATCGGTAAAGCTTCAAAGGGTCAAAACGCTGTTGTTGTCCGTGGCATCGGTGCACTCTGCACAGCAAACAGCCGCTACGACCTTGAAGCTGTAAAGCTTGTTCTCGAGAAAGAATGCAAGACACAGATGTATTCAAAGCTCGTTGTAACTGGCGAACCTCTTGCAATGCTTGACAACATACTCATGAGAACAATCTACCTCCTCAAGTATTCAAAGCAAGCAAACAAGTAAAACAAACAAAAACAAGCCCCGCTGTAATCAGCGGGGCTTATTTTATTGTATTTATAAATTTATTATATTTTAATAATCAAGGCCCTTCTCATCGAAGAGGAATGCAGCCTCAAGAAGAGTGTTGACACCAGCTTTAATTGTCTTCTTATCAAGGTTGTCAGCTGTGTCAAGACGTGTGTGATAGTAACGTGCTGGAGTTGGGTCCATAGCAGCAAGGCAACAAGCCTTCATACCACCCTGAGCGAGTGCTGCAGCGTCGGATGAGCCAAAGAAAACATTAGCATAAGGAAGGTCAAGACCTGCAAGATGTGATGCTTCCTTTACAAGGCCAGCAGTTTTAGCATCGAGTTTAACTGTGCCGGACATGTCCTTGTTGTAAATGCCCATGTCGTCAAAGTCACGAAGTGTGTCTGTGCAAATGCAGATAGTCTCAACACCGGACTCCTCAAACTCTTTTGCATGTCTCTTTGCAAAGTCCTTTGCGCCACGAAGACCGGCCTCTTCTGAAGACATAGAAATTGAGATAACTTCTGTGTTTTCAAAACGGATGTCGTTGTCTACAAGATATCTCATTACTGCCATAGATGCGAACACACCTGAGAGGTTGTCGTTAGCACCGTCAACGCAGATGCTCCAGTTCATGAAGAAGATGATAAGAATCATTGCAGGAACTGTAAAGATAGCAAAAATTTTACCAATAATAGTAAACCAAGTAGCAGCAAGACCGAATGTTGCACAAAGAACAATAATAAGGTCAACTACAAGGCAAACAATACCGATTACAATGATAGTTGTGAGGAGATGTCCGCCACCGAGGTAGGTGTATCTCCACTCCCAAGCCGAGTCAACGTGACCTGAGAAGATGATTCTCTTCTTTGTCTCGCCTTTTGCTTTTCTAGTGCAAATAACGTTCTTAGCTTCCTTCTCTGGGAAGAGAGGGTCCAAGAACTGCTTGTAGAAAAGGAATTCGCCGAGGATACAAGCAACTGAGATAAGTGTTAAAACGAGTGCGATGTAAATTAGAAACTTCGGTGCTGCGCAGAAGAAATATGCAACAAGCAATGCAGCAGTTATAAGCATACAAATGCCGTCGATAAGTACCCAGCCCATGAATGCCTTTGGATGAAGTTTAAATTCTTCCGTACGAACCTCATCAGCAACACCTGTCATGTGCTCTATAACATAGTCCTGAGCTTTGTGTTCCTGTGGATAACCAGATGGGCGTCCGCCACCTGCAACTTCGATTGTCTTACCGATTTGAGTTGCAACATAGTCGGCATATTTATCGAGCTGCTCGTCAAAGTTTTTAACGCTGTCTTTTGCAAGCATAAAAATACCTCCAAATAAAAACTTAAAGGGCCGGTCGAAAAACCGGCCCTATAATTTAAAAGATTACTGCTTAGCGCCCTGATCGAACTTATCAAGAACACGAACTGAAACTGCGAAGCAATCGCCAAGTCCCTGAAGGTCCATGTTGTCGTATGTGTCACGACGTGTATGATAGTAGTTCTCAAGCTTGTGGTTAAGACCTGTAATACCTGTTGAACGGAAACCGCCCTGTGCGAAAGCTGCGTTATCTGTAGCGCCGCCAAGTGGAGGAACCATACCCTTCTTACAACCGATGTTAAGTTCAGCAGCTGCTTCCATGAAGAGGTCAGATACGTCCTTATCAGCCTTTACTGTTGCGTTAAGGTCACGGTAGTTTGTAAGGAGATACTTAGGGTCATGAATTGTATCATAAGAATAGATGAATGTAGGAACATCCTGGAACTCACCCTTGTGAGCTTCGCACCATGCCTTAGCACCGCGAAGACCAGCTTCCTCAGAACCAGAGAGGATAACACCAACTTCTGTGTTCTCAAGCTCAATGCCAGCTTCCTTCATGTACTTAAGGATAGCGATACCCATGTAACAACCAGAGAGGTTGTCGTTAGCACCATCAACGATGCGATGACGGTTCCACATAAAGTACATGTAAATCCAGAATGGGAAGAAAAGGAAGAACCACTTACCGATTGTACCAAGTGTCTCTGAGAAACCGTTGCAAAGAGCAACAATAGCAAGTACAAGGTAACCGATTACACCGATAGCGGATACGATGATAAGGCCTTCAAAAAGAACGCCACCACCGAGGTAGTTTGCTGGCCATTCCCAAGCTGCGTCTGGGTGACCGTTGAAGAATATTCTTCTCTTGCACTCGCCTGTGCAAGACTTAATAGCTGTAACGTTTGTACCAGTCTTCTCTGGGAAAATAAAGTCAACAACTTTCTTGTACATACCGAACTGAAGGAGTGCAAGAAGGAGTGCAAGGAGAATAAGAACGATTGTAGCTACGCCCCAAATTGGTGAACGACCAATCTGGAAGAAACAAGCAACTGCGATGAATGCGAGTGTGAATGTGATGTGAATCCAACCATAGAAAGAACCTGGGTTCTCTTTGAATGATTCGATGTCAGCCTTTTCACAGCCGAATTCTTTCATTTGCTCTGCCATGTACTCACATGCGATACGCTCGCCGTCAGAACCTGGGTCACGCTTTGGCATATCTTTACAGATATGTGTGATTTCATCTAACATAAACTGTGCTGCTTCATCTTTTTTAGCGATGATAGCATCAAATTTCTCGCTCATTTCAATAAACCTCCTCTTTTAAAAATTTCCGAAATGAACATCGTTCATATTTTAACAAAAAAAAGTCCGAGTGTAAACACACTCGGACAATTTTTATATAAAATAATTACTTATTACAAATTATTTTAGATATTTTGTCACATATCAAGATATGAATCTGAATAGAGCTCATAGTTCTTGAAGATGTCACAGGACTTGATTGTCTCCATGAGTCTCTTGTCACATGGGTTAACAATTGCAGATGTAAGACCCTGCATCATAGCCATAGCAACGAGAGCTGAATCCATGATTGGACGAACTTCCTTTGGAGCACCGTTTGAGTTGTTAGAAAGACCACCTGTTGACTTAAGACCTTCGTCAGCGAACATCTTAATAGCAGCAAGTACATCCATCTGCTTATCCTGCATGCCCTTTACTACAAGGAAGAGTGGGTCGAACCAGAGGTCGTCTGCCTCCATGCCGAGAGACATACCGAGGTCGAGCATCTTGTGGCAGTGGCCCATGCGCTCCTCGTTGTCCTTTGCGATACCGTCAGCTGAGCAGAGAGCGATACAAATAGCATCGTTTGCAGCAGCGAGGTTGATGTTGTCAATACGAGAACCAGCGTCAGCTGAGTTTACGATTGGCTTACCGTTTGTACGATTGTAAACCTTAATACCAGCCTCAATTGCCTTCTTGTTAGCTGTATCGAGAGCAAGTGGTACGTTGTTGAAGTTCTCCTGGAGGAGTTTAACTGCCCAAGTCATAAGCTCAGGACCGTTTGACTCTGCAGGGCCGATGTTTACGTCAAGGTAAGTTGCGCCAGCAGCGATCTGCTCAGCAGCTCTCTTGAGGATTGGCTCTGGATCCATGTTATCCATAGCAGCCTTGATTGTAGGGCTGATGCAGTGGATACGCTCACCGATTGTTACGAACTTCTTAGACTCAACGTTTCTTGTCTTGTAAGTAACGCCCATGTCAACAACTTTAATCTCTGGGATTGAAGCTGCAATCTTGTCGAAGTCAAGAGGTGCATTTTCGTCTACTGCCTTTGTCTCAGCCTTTGGAGCCTCTGCCTTCTGAGCAGCTGCTGCCTCTGCAGCCTTAACAAATTCAGCGTCCTTCAAATATTTAACGATTTCAACTGCTTCACGAGTACCAACTACAACGTTCCAATCAGGAAGCTTATCGCCGATTTCGCCCTTCATTACTGCAACCTTACCAGGAATGATAAGTGTGCGGTTGTTAATCTTGTTTGCGATGTCGAGTTCTTCAAATGTCTTCTTAACTGTTGAAGATGAGAACTTACCTGCAGCCCAAGCTGTAAGTACTGACATACCAGATGCATCGGTGATAACAAGGTTTACAGGAACCTTTGAACGCTCAACTTCACCAGTTACAAGGAAATATGTAAGAGCGAAGTCAACTGTGAGCATTACAGGGTCGTCTGGGCCTGCACCGTTGAGTGGGTAAATGCCTGGCTCAACCTTCATTGGCTTCTGAGGGTCAGTGAAGATGTTCTGACGAAGGCCATAAAGAGGAAGTGCTGATGCCATTGGCATCTCTTCCATTACGATGATTGAACCATATTTAAGTGTGAACATTGCAGCATAAGCTGTCTGAAGACGGATGTCACCCTTTGCAAGCTTTGGAAGCTTAACGATTGAAGGATAACCAAATGAACGGTCGCCGTCTTTGATAGCTGTACGACGAACGAGAACTGCATTCTTAAGAGTTTCCTTAATGTCAGCGCCTGTAACGTCGATGATGAGGTTCTTGTTACCAGCCTCTTCGAGAGCCTTTACTGTGTCGTAAATCTCTTCGATTGAAGCACCTGTAACACCGAGTGCTATGCCAGCATCTGTTGCGATAGCGTTCATGTCAGCGAAGTTATCCTTGTTAGCGCCGAGGAGCACTGGCTTTGAAGCCTTGATAGCTTCAACAGCAGCCTTTGCGCAAGCTGCGTCTGTTGTGTCGATGATAACAACACGACCAGCAGCGTCAGCCTTCTTTGCAAGGTCAGCGAGTTTGTCGTCACCGTGAACCATGATTGTCTCAACATATTCACGCTCACCAATACGCTCGTAGTCAACCTTTGCCATTGCAGCGAGTTTTGCATCTACAGCTGCATCGTCCATGCAACCACATACTGGGATTGCGAAGATGTTGCGAGATACGAATGTCTTCTCATGACGGTAGAGTACTGTCTCACCACCGAGTGTGAGTTCCTTGTCACCTGCGCCGATTTTGATTGTCTTCATTGCAGGAGCTGTTGCCTCAGAGAGAAGTGCCTTTGCCTCATCGGACATATGTGGGCACTGGTCGATAGAAACTGCGCCCTGAGCAACCTTCATGCAGAATGCCATACAAGTAGGGCTTCCGCACTCTTTACAGTTTGTCTTTGGAGATAATTTGAAAATATCGAGTCCTTTTACTGCCATTTTACTTTACCTCCCTCTTAGTTAAGCGCAGCAATCATAGCTGCGATAGTTTTAATAGCTTCTGGATGGCGCATGATTACAGCGTCAGAACCGCCTGTGAGAGCAGCAGCTGCTGTTGTAATTTCCATCTCGATAATACGCTCATCAAGCGAGCCCCACTCAGGCATCTCTTCCTCAGCCATAAGTGCCTCTTTTACAGCCCATGTCTCAGTTGAGATTGGAGTGATGATAGGCATAGCGAGCTGAGCGTCGCCCTGTGCAAGAGCTGCTGCGCGGATGCGGTCGAGTGTTGATGCAACATACTCGTAGCCGTAGCCAGCAGCGGCGGAGCCAGCGTTCATGACGATAGACTTATCGTCAACGCCGAGCTGTGAGAGCATTGTGTTGAGCTGCTTTGCAAGGTTGATATCAACCGCAGATTCAGCGCCAACCTTCTGGCCATAAGCGAGGCCAGCGCCTGCGCCTACTTGCTTGTAATTCTCTTCACGAGCTGACAAAACGAGGATGTTCTTGCCAGCGAGCGCCTCAGAAATCTTGTTAAAGATTTCTGCGTCCTTCTCAACGTTCTTGCAACCCATGATTACAAGAGGAAGAGCAGTGGCGTCTGATACTGCCTTTGCGAGAGCAACGCAGTCCTCAACGCTTGTGTCAGCGCCGTTAGGATCAGCTGACTCAAAGTGAAGGCATACAAAAGAAACGCCCTCCATTGATTCTGCAGCCTTTGCATTCTCAACAGCTTTATCGTCGTCAAGAATTTCAAGGCCAATTTTCTGTGTGTTTTCTACAGCATTATCAAATGTGTAGAATGGCATAACGTTCTGGCCACCGATTGTGATAGCTTTGTCGCCAGTACCAAGTGTAACAGCGTTAACACTTGAGTTGAATGCCTGGAGTTTTGGTTCAAAAGACATAATGTTTTCTCCCTTTCTAAATTTGGTATATATAAATTTTATTTCGCACGAATTAAAGGTTTATCTCTTTTAAGAGTTCACCGAGTTTTGCCTTTATCGGCGTGTCGTCTGGGACGAAGGCTGTCGGCTTGCCGTCGCAGTCGTAGTCGTAGACGAGGTCGTCGTGAGGCAAAACGCCGAGGAGTGGAAGATTGTGCTTCTCGATCTCCTCTTTTACGCCTGGGTTGAGTTCGCCGTTTGGCGCGCGATTTACAATTAAGTACATCTCTGTAGGGTTAAGTTTCAGTTCCTCGACCATATCGCGAATGCGCGCAACGGCTTGGATGCCACGGCGTGAACAGTCGGAGACGAGGAGCATGACATCGACATGTGGCAATGTACCACGGCT
>R04__coassemble_675_pt1 | contig 12012 bp, 10 predicted proteins | sample R04__metabat2_low_PE_025 | metagenome-assembled genome bin R04
GTTTTGGTGTGATCTCATGCTCTATACACCAAACAAAAAGATCATCCTTATCTTTAAAATGATAATAGAATGTTTTTCTATTCAGTCCGCACTTCATGACGATATCGTTAACTGAGATTTTTTCATATGCCTTCTCTCTTATGAGTTCCTTTAAAGCATTCGCCATAGCGGATTTTGTAAGTAATGTTGCGCTCTCGTATTTCATCCACTCACCCCTTTCACACAGATATTATAAAATAGTATTAAAAATTTTTCTACAACAAAAATAGACAATTGTGCAAATTTTATACAATTGTCTATTTTTGACCATTTAAATTATACAATACATCTCGATAAAATGTATTTGTTCATTTTATATTTAGGAGTTGTGTACATATGACAAATAATTATCCAACTTTACTTATTCATGGTCTCGGTGGTTGGGGCGAGACTGACGCACTTTCAAAAGTTATGCCCTATTGGGGCTTTAGACCTGACAGAAAACTTACAAATCACCTTCGTAAAGCAGGCTACGAGATTTACTTCCCAGGACTTGGTATGATAAACAGTGCTTGGGATAGATCTTGCGAACTTTGGGCTTACCTTATGGGTGGTACAGTAGACTATGGTAAGGTTCACTCAGAGAAGAAGGGCCATGCAAGATATGGCCGTACCTATGAGCATGGCGTCCTTGAAGATTGGGGCAAGCCAGGCAATCACGAGAAAATCAATCTTGTAGGTCATAGTTTCGGTGGTCCTACAGTAAAGCAGTTCGCTGAAATTGTTTTACATGGTGTACAAGAAGAAATTGACGGCACTGACCCTGATGACCTCTCCGATTTCTTCAAAAAGGACAAGATTCAAAAGATTCATGCAGTTATGACTCTCTCCGGCGTTAACAATGGTACTCTCTTTGCATCTATGTTCGGTAAAAAGGGCATGGCAGTAATGGAAAAAGCTCTTCTTAAATTTATGTACTACGTTGGCGATACACCAGTTGTAAAAGCTATCGATTTCCACATGCCTCAGTGGGGAGTTACAAATCACACTTATGATATCAAGGGTTGGAACTTTAGAAACTCAGATCCAGCAATCAAAATTGGCGAAAGATTCTGCCAAAATAATGAGGACTCAATTGCAAAAGAGATGCAGTTTGAAACTGTAATCGATGAAGTAAATCCAAAGCAAACAACTGATCCAAAGGTTTATTACTTTGCAAAGATTGCTTGTATGACTCATCCAAGAAAAGACAACAAACATCGTCCTGATTTCGGCATGTTCCTTATTCCAAAGCTTGCAGGTTTCTTCTGTGGCACTTGGTCAAATGACAATCTCGTTAAAAAATATGGTCTTGACGATTCTTGGTGGGCAAACGATGGTTTTGTAAATGTTGTTGGCCAGCGTGCACCATTCAATGCACCGCAAACAGAGTGGAATCCTATTTATCAAGAAGTAAAACCAGGTATTTGGTACAACATGCCTATTGAATATTTACACCACATGTCTTGGATGGGTGTTGGTATGGATAAACGTGCATTTTTCAAGTATTACGATAACCTCCTTGATTTCTTCAAGGAACTCCCAGTTATTGAATAAATAATACCAAAAGATGGAAAGAGAGATTCCTTTTCGGAATCTCTCTTTTCATTTATTTTATTAAGTTTAAGATTTTGAGATTTAATTTATGCATCTTCTCCTGTAAGTGGTTCTAAGCTTTGGAATGTATTGGAGATTTTTTCGAAAGTTTCGAAGGACATAGCATCCTCCTCATCATCAACGATTAAGATGTACTGGCCATCAGATGTGAACCAACGATGAAGTTTGCAATCATCATTTGTAATGTAGTGGTCCTCATCAGTTGCACCTTCAAAGGCTGTGCCATCGTCGACATAAACGCCTGAGATATCCTGAGTTATGTCAGCCTTTGAAAATCTAAGTCTGCAGGAGAAGCCCTCAAAGTCAAACTGATATTCCGCCATAATAGGCTCAACTGCATAAGTGAAATACTTCTCATTTGTTGCGCCCTCAATTCTTGTAAGCGCACCATTTACTATTTCACTGAGTTCCTCAATCGAGGAGATTTCTGTCATTGGATTTGCCACACCGCTTATTGCTCCTTCTTCTATTGTTTCTTCTTTTGCCTCTTCTTTTGAGCAAGCGGCAAAAGTTAATAAAAATGAAAGCGCAAGGATTAAGCTTAAAAATTTCTTCATTGGTCTTTTCCTCCTAAAATTTTAATTGATTCAAGCAGGTTTTGATGTTTTATTCCTGTTGCGTCAAAGTGAACTATTGTAAAGCTAAGTTGCATAAGTGGACCCTCGAGCGCGACACAAATAAGAGTGCCGATGCCGACAGGACCACCGAGCAAGTAACCAATTGTGGTTACGACTGCGTGTATTAAAAGGCCGACGATTCCGATAGGAATCTTTTTTGCGCGTCGGCCGAGGCCCACAAGTAGCGTGTCGCGCGGTCCACAACCGAGGGCCGCCTTCATGTAGAGAAATTGCGAAAGGCCCATTATGAAAAGGCCTATAATAATCATAGGTATTTGCACAATTGGCTTTTCTTGATAAGGTACAATGTCAATCCAGTTGAGAAGATCAACGAATTTACCGACAAGAAAAGCATCAAGAAGCATTCCTATGCCGAGTGACTCTTTCATAATAATATCAATAATAAGGACTATTATTGATACCATGATGCTTGCGGTACCATATTTAACACCGATAGTATTTGAAATACCAAGATTCAAGCAATCATAGGGAGAGACGCCCATATTTGCTTGAATGGTTAAATAAGTACCAAATGCAAAACAGAAGAGGCCGACTGTGGCAAGCAATGAATTTAAAATTATACTTTTTCTAGAATTGTTCATTTTTTGAGAATTCGCAGCCACAGTAGTTCTGTCTGTAAAGGTTATAACCTTTACTAAGTTCTATCGACTGCTTATATCCCTCTCTCTTTTTAAAATCCGATGGTAGCCAAGAGACGTTGTAAACTGCTTCAAGTTCACGTCCTATCTCATTTAGTGTAGGCGCGCTCTTGTAAGGACTTACAGACAAGGTTGAGCAGAAGAAGTCAAAGCCGCCCTCTCTTGCGGCTTTGGCTGTGGCCTCAAGCCTTTGTCTGTAGCAGATGTGACAGCGCGCGCCACACTCAGGGTCACTCTCGTGACCTTTTACAAGGTCGAGAAAAGACTCATGATTGTAGTCACAATCAAGAAACTCGACCTTGTGCTCCGCCTTCTCATTTATTTGTTTGATAAGACTGAGCTGCACAGCTTTTCTGTGGTCATACTCATCAGTCGGATAAATTGATGGATTAAAATAAAAAACCGTTATGTCAAAATAATTATTTAAATATGTAATAACATAAGAGGAACAAGGACCACAACAACTGTGAAGCAGAAGTTTTGGTCTTGTTTCTAACTTTTCAATTATTTTGTCAAGTTCTAACTGATAATTCATTTCTCGTATGCCTTTTGCATCTCTTCTATTTTTTCTTTAATAGTCTGTCTCAAATGCTCAGGTTTTAAGACCTGCATGTCAGCACCCCACTGCATAACCCAGGCATCGAGGCCAGAAGTTACAGCATTTGCAGAAATCGTGAAAGTCTCGTCATCCCTGTCTATTATCTGAACGTTTTCGCCAAAACGGTCAGCGATAATCTGCCATGAACTATTTTTGCAACGGATTTCAACTCTCTCAGGCTCACCTGAGAACATGTTGAATTTCGTTGAGAGATAATCGGCAGCATCGAAATGGTCGGTGTATTTTGAAACTTCAGAAAGAGGTCTTCCCTCCTCCTCTAGGACTGTGACTTTTGTTATTTTGTCGATACGGAGGTGCATAAAGCCCTCATGTGTGTTTTTATTTGCGACAAGATAATAATGGTCCTGATGCCAGATAAGCGCATATGGAGTGAGTTTGTGGATGTGTTCCTCATTCTTCGGCCTCTCGCCTGCCTCTATAAGGCGCTTAATGTAATGGACACTTACCATCTTATGTTCTTCTATTGCTCGCGCGAGTTCGTCAACACCATAGTAGATACGTTCGTTGGCATTTTTGTTCCTGTGGTCGACATAAACCTGCACGCGGTGAAGCGCGTCTCTTTGATAAATCGAGAGGTTCTGCTCAAGTTTTTCACGGAGTTCCGCAGTCTTGCGCTCCGTTACAAATTGAGCGGACTCGATTGCATCAATGAGAAGGCGCACCTCAGCGAGCTGGAAGTCGCGCTCGCCTAAGTAATATCCCTTTTTAGGTGCTGGATTTTTTATAACATCAAATCCATAGTCGATCAGTAAATCGATGTCGTTATAAATTGCTTTTCTTTCAGCAGAATAGCCAGCAGCCCCCAGCATTGCCACTATTTCTGTCGCAGTAAGTGGATGTTCCTCATCCGAGTTTTCGCGAAGTATCTCAAGTATTTTAAGTATTTTAATTTTTGAACCTGAATTACCTGCCATAAAATCGCCCCCATCAAAACCATTGTACCAAAAATAGTACAACCCGTAAAGACAAAATCGGAGCAACCCGAAGGGCTGCTCCGAAATTTATTTAATAATCAACTGATGAGAAAGCAAGAAGAAGTGTTACATAGCTTAAAAAACTGCTAAGTTCCATCTCTTCACAGTCCGAGACCTCAGGTACACCTGAGAGGTCTGCTTCGCCGCTTTGTGTAATCTCAAGGCTGAAATTCATGTTGTCTGCTGGCTTGCTAAAGGAGATGAGATATTTGTCGTCATCCACTTTTGCAGTAGCACTTGTAACATTTCCGTTCTGAGTGAAAGCGAAATCGAATACTGGGAATGAAACATCATTTACTGTTTCTGTGTCAAAATTCTTAAATTCGATTGTTGCACCATCGGAACGTGTGATAACAAGATTCTTGAAAGAGCCATCATTTGTGGTGTCAATTTTAATAAGTGTCTCACCATCAACAATAAATTCACGGGAGAGAATAGCACCGCGCTTTCCATAAGTTACGATGTACTGTGCGCTCTCGTTTATAGTTATAACGTCATCGAGGGCAACAGTGCCTTCAAGGATACCAGCTGTTTTGTCGTCCATCATACCGAAAGACTTGAGATATGCCACATAATCTGTATAGCCATCTTCCTCTAAAAGTTCAGTTCTAAAGAGTTCAAGGAACTTTATGGAAGTATCCTTATCGATATCAAATGTTACAACCTTTTTTGCTCTTGTCGATGTAATAAATTCATCGATGTCGTTCTCTTCATATACATCGGTAAATGCTTCAACAAATGCGTCGATAAGATTTTCTGTACGCTTACTATTGCCACTTGATGAACCATCCCCTGTTGTCAAAGCGAGAGGCTTATCAAAGAGAGCATCAGCGTCAAGGATAATTACACCATTTTCAGCATTCGCAATTGTTGCAGAAATATTAGCACCTAAAATGTTAATATCTGCACCGAGTGCAAATCTGTCGCCATCTTCACCTATATCCAGTGTAAAATCATATCCACTTGATTCTGAGATATCAAAATGCTTGTCATAGAATGAAGTCAAATCTACCTTGCAATAACTTATTCCGGTCTTTGCTTCCTGGATGAAATAGTAATTTGCCTCACCCACGATAAGACGAGTAATAGTTGGAAGGAAAGCAATAATGAGAATTATTATTACAAGGAAAATCAGCGCAATAATTCCAAGTATTTTGAGGAGTTTATGCTTTTTCTTGTTTTTCTTTGGTGCTTCTTCTACTACTGGAGTCTCGACTACCGCAGGGGTTTCTTCTACAGTTGGAGTTTCCTCTGCTACTTTTGGTTCAAGTGCTTGATTACAAGCGTCGCAAACTGTCGCATTGTCTTCTACTTCATTTCCGCAATTTGGACAAAATGCCATAGTAAAATCCCTCCTTGAAAAATTATTACCATCTATTTTCTACGTATTCACAGAAAGCATACATGTCTTTGATTTCAAGCACTGTGCCATCATCAAGAGTGACAGTACCATTCCACATACCATGTACCTGGTGACTGTGCATACGCATAACGAGTACGTTGAGGTCTGAATGGTGATCATAAAACGGAGTCATTGTGAGGTTGAAGCGGCCATCACGGGAGATGAACTTCCAAGGCTCCATATATTTATCAGGCTTCGGGAATGTCTCAACATCGACTGCTTCAATCTTATGGCCCTTGCCATCGTAGAAGAGCATAGTCTCTGTTGCATTGCGCTCGTCGCCGATGCCCCAAGTGATTTCAAATCCAAATGTGTGCTTACCACCATCTTTGTCATAGAGATAAGTTGAGCCTGAACCCCAGTACCAAACAAGACTGTATGGTGTGCAAACACGGCCCCAGTCGAGGGCACCAAACATTGTGTCCTTCGTAAAGTTATAGGTCTCACCTTTGCACTTTATATAGCCCTCTGCAGGCATGCACATCTCTTTTGTTGTCATGAAATATCTGTCAGGGAAGCCCTCAAAAGGAAGGACAGTTGTGATGTTGTCCTGACCTGCTACCTGGTCCATCTCAAAGTGACACTCTGACTTTGGTGACTTGAACCAAATTGTGCGCTTTGTCTCTGTTGTATCAAATTCAACCTCGGCCTTGCCGATTTTGAAATGAACATTGTTAGGTACGTCGCCCTTTGGTGGGAGCGCATACTTGTTTGTCTGACCTATAAAGATGTTCATGTCCTCAGAGATAGTCTTGCCGTTTCTAAGGTCGACAAGTACCAAAGATACATATCCGCAAATAGAAATATTTGCAATCGAGAGCTGAACCATATAGTTGCCATCGGAGAGCTGGTAAAAGTCCCACTCCTTGCGGCGCATCTTATGAAGCACTTTGTTTCTGTCATATTCAAAGACATTGTGCTTTGCATAACCAGGACAGAGAAGTTCACCATTTTTTCCGAACATCGGTGTTGACTCTGTGTATTCCTTCTGTGCGCTGACATAGTCAGCCTCTTGCCAACCAATATAAGTTTTATCCATAAAAACGACTCCTTTGCGTTTTATTTAGTTCCGAACTTCTGCATGGCAGTCAGGTGAACTCTCAGAGAGAGGCAGGAATGTATATCCATTTGCAAGACCCCACTGAATAATTTTCTCAACTGCATTTACACTGTAGCTCTTAATATCGTGCTGAAGTACAACTGAGACATTGTGATTTTTGCAGCCATTTATAACATTGTAATAAACCTGTTCGGTACTTGTTGTACCACCGGCATCTCCACTTGATACATTCCAGTCAAAATAGCGATATCCCCAATTACCAACTTCAACTACAAGTTGCGACATAATACCAGAGCAATGGCTCTTACTTACTGTATTGCTTGAGCCACCTGGGAAGCGGAGAATAGTTGCGCGTTTTCCAGTTTGCTCTTCGATGATGTCGTTCATCTTTTCGACGTCACTGTGGAAGGCATCCACAGAATCATAGACGTTCCACTGATGTGTATAGGTGTGAACGGCAACCGTATGTCCCTGCCTTGCCTCTTCACCTATGAGGTAACGATATTTTGCAGCATTGCCATTTACACCTGTTACGAAGAATGTTGCTTTTACATTGTATTTTGCAAGAACATTCAAAAGTTTTTGCGTATAAACGCATGGGCCATCATCAAATGTAAGATAAATTACTTTGTTGCCTGGATTTTGAATTTGATAATCTGTCTGCGCGGAAATCACATAGACAGTTCTTGTTGCTTTTGCTGTATTTCCCGATGAATCAGTGACAGTGTAATTTACATAGTTTACACCTGTCTTAGTTGTATCCACAGAGCCAGTAACAGCTACTTTTGCAGTCACATTACCATCAACTTCATCGGTTGCGGAAAATCCACTCTCGTTATAGGTGTCGCCCACCTTAATCACAACACTACTGTTGCCTAAGAGAGTGATTTTTGGAGCTATGACATCCTTGTAAATAATTTCACGCTCGACGGTTGTCTCGTTACCAGAGCTGTCTTTTACTGTATAAGTTACTTTGTCATGAGTCTCTGTACGAATAACATTTGCAGTGATATCGCCGTCGCAGTTATCGGTTGCTGTATAGCCCTCTTCCTCGTAGCTTGCAACAGGGCTTGTATAAGGATTGTCGCCCTTTACAAGTGTTATTACTGGAGGAGTTGTATCTTTTACTTCAACCGTGATAATTTTCTTTGTTGTTTCACCATTATTTTTTGCAACATATTCTAGAGTGTAAGCTCCAAGTTTTGTTGTATCTACGGTGCCACTTACGGTGACCTCTACTGCTTCACCATTTGGGTTGAAGAGACTTGTATAATGTGCTGTAGCATTCGGCACTACGAACTCTGAGCCGAGTTCAACTTCCAATTTATCATACGCGCCTTCAACAGTGATTTCTATATGTTGAGAATTTGTATACCAAAGTCCAGCAAAAACTATCACTGTCATCAGCGCTAGAGCGACCACACGGACTGCGTTCGTTTTCATTTTCTATCCCTGATTTCTTTTATTTAAAGTGTTTCTCAATTTGTTTGTAAAATGCGAGGCCGAGGGCGGAGGCGACCGCCTCGCCTGCCATGACCTCCGCCATGGTAATGGCGAAGACTGTGGCGCGGGCACTGCCCGAGACCGAGAGGAAGAACGCAATCTCTGCGCCCACTATTATGCCGTTGCAGAGCACCGGCATAAGTGCAGAGAGAATTGGAAGGTTCTTCCACTGCTTTTGCCGTAGCGCACGCGAGAGCAGTGCTGCGAGCAGTGTCGCCACTGTGCCAACTATTATGTCAGCAAGTCCATACGGACTGCTTAAGTTGGCAAGCGCGCACCCCACTGCAAGCCCTGGCACCGCCGCCGGCGTCAGCACCGGCAAAATGGTAAGTATCTCCGAGAGTCTGAGTTGTAGAGGCCCGAAACTAAGCCCCACTGAGTTTGAGACAAAGTTTAAGCAGACATAAAGTGCTGCTATCAGTCCCGCCTCTACAAGTGGTAGACTCTTCAAATTTGTTTTATTGCTGTTCAAGTGTTTCACTTCCTAGTTTTGTTTAGAGACAGGATGGATTTCGAACTGTCTTTTTTCTTAGACTACTGAGTAGAGTAAATCCGTGTAAGTCGGGAATGGCCAGAAGTCGGCAGCCGTGAGTGTTTCAAGCTCATCTGCAAAGCGACGAACATCCGCCATATCGGAAAGGACAATATCTCGATAATATTCGGAGCGAGATTTCACGTCCTCATTCTCCTCAGCATTTGCAACTGTCTTCTCAAGACGCTTGAGTGCCTTATGAAGTTTATCAGCATTGCTTGAGAGATTTAAGAGGAGATCCGTTTCCATCTCAGAAGTTGCCTTAGAACTTGCTGCTTTCTTTGAATTGATTACATCGGCAATACTGCCCATGTAATCACAAACTGCAGGATAAATGCTCTTCTTCACCATATCTATCATGGTGAGTGCTTCGATGTGAATGAGGTTGCAGTAATTTTCAAGGCCAATTTCACAGCGGGACAAAAGTTCCTCTTTTGTGTAAATCTTATGCTTTGTAAAGAGTGCAACATTTTTCTCATCGAGGTATTTTGGAAGAGCATCGGCGCTGGTCTTAAGATTTGAAAGGCCACGGCGCTTTGCCTCTTCTACCCATTCATTTGAGTAGTTGTTGCCATTGAAAATTATTCTTCCGTGTTCCTTCAAAGTGTCTGAGATGAGTTTGTTTGCGCAAAGTTCTTTGTCGTCTGCGCGCTCAAGCTCATCAGCAAACTTTGAAAGTTCTTCCGCAAGCATGGTGTTGAGAACAACATTTGCATTTGAGAGTGATGCGGAAGAGCCCACCATACGAAGTTCAAATTTATTACCTGTGAATGCGAATGGTGAAGTTCTATTTCTGTCAGATGTATCCTTGTCGAAACGAGGAATAACCTTGACGCCGGACTTCATAATTTTCGTCTCGGCAGCTTCAAATTCCTCGTCATTTTCTATGGCTTCAACAACTGCGCCAAGCTCATCTCCTAAGTAGAGGGAGACTATTGCAGGTGGCGCCTCGTTTCCGCCGAGTCGCAAATCGTTAGTAGGACTTGCAACGGAGAGACGGATGAGGTCTTGATACTCGTCTGTGCCTTTGATTACTGCGGCGAGGAATAAAAGGAATTGTAAATTCTCAGCCGGAGTCTTACCAGGGTCAAAGAGATTGACACCCGTGTTGGTGCAGACAGACCAGTTGTTGTGTTTACCTGAACCATTGACGCCTGCAAAAGGCTTCTCATGAATAAGACAAGCAAGATTGTGCTTTATAGCGACAGTCTTCATTATCTCCATTGTGAGTTGGTTTTGATCAACAGCTGTGTTTGCGTCACAGAATATAGGCGCAAGCTCATGTTGTGAAGGCGCTGCCTCGTTGTGCTCTGTGTTCGCATAAATGCCGAGTTTCCAGAGTTCCAAATCGAGGTCATTCATAAATGCCTTTACGCGAGGCTTGATTGTACCGAAGTAGTGGTCCTCCATCTCTTGTCCTTTTGGAGGCTTCGCTCCAAAGAGAGTACGACCAGTAAGTTTTAAATCTTCACGTGCATTGTAAAGCTCTCGGTCAATCAAAAAATACTCTTGCTCACCACCGACCATAGCGCCAACATGAGTTGCGCCGGTTGGATTTCCTATGAGATTCAAAACTCGAAGCGCTTGTTTGTTAAGCGCTTGGAGTGAGCGAAGAAGAGGAGTTTTCTTGTCAAGCACCTCTCCACCATAGGAACAAAAGATTGACGGAATACAAAGTGTATTGTCCTTGATAAATGCATATGAAGTTGGGTCCCATGCTGTATAGCCACGCGCCTCAAAAGTTGCGCGGAGGCCACCGCTTGGGAAGGAACTTGCATCTGGCTCAGAACGTACAAGTTCTTTGCCGGAGAAATCCATAATAATTTTGCCATCACCTACAGGTGTAATAAAGCTATCATGCTTCTCTGCAGTGATGCCTGTCATTGGTTGGAACCAATGAGTAAAATGAGTAGCGCCTTTTTCCACAGCCCAAGCCTTCATGGTGGAAGCCACTGCTTGCGCAATTTCAAAGGTCAAAGGTTCATTGTTTTCTATGTGCTCTTTAAGTGAGTCATAGACATCCTTTGGAAGTCGCTCATGCATGACTTCTTCGTCAAAAACAAGTGACCCAAATATTTCTGGAACACTAACTTTACCCATTTTTTACACCTCCTATAAAGTTCTGCCGAATTGCTTTTCCAAATCGGCTCTTGTCATTTCAATTAGTACAGGTCTGCCGTGTGGGCAATACCTGATGTCTTCTCTTTTGAGAAGCTTTGAGACAAAACTTTCCAGTTCATAATCTGTTGTCTTGTCTCCACCTTTTATGGCAGCTCTACAAGCCATGTTATGATAAATCCAATCAAGTTTTTCTGGAGTCGGACTGCTTGAGTTTAGAAGGTAACCCGCCATCTCTTCAACGAGGGCTTTTATGTCATCTTCGATGAGCATGACAGGGACCTCACGAACTGCAACAGTACCTGCGCCAAAATCTCCGATATCAAAACCAGCATCTTTCAAGATGTCAACATTTTGAAGAATGATTGAATATTCCTCTTTTGAAAGAGTCACGGTTATCGGACTTAGGAGCACCTGTGATTTGACATCATCCGCCTCAGCTTTGAGCTTTTCAAAAAGCATACGCTCGTGGGCTGCGTGCTTATCGATAAGAAGTACCTTGCCCTCCTGCTCGACAAAGATGTATGTGTCAAAAGCCTGGCCTATCACTTTGAAATCTGGCTCTGGCTCTACTTCTACCTCTACCTTCTCTACTTTTGGAGTAGGCTTTACAGGCTCAGACCTTTGAGGCTGTTCGGATTTTCTCTGATAAGGTACTGGTTCAGCCTTTTTAGGCTCTGCCCTTTGTGGAACTGAGGTTGCAAAGAAGTTTGGATTTTTCTTTGGAAGTTCAACCTGTTCGTAAGTTGTCCTCGCCTCCACCACAAAAGGATTGCTCTGTTCTGCCCTAAGAGTTGCTTTTGCAAGGTCCAACCTGTTTGGCTTATCTTTTTCTTCTATTGCCGATTTCACCGCAAAGTAAACGGCATCGAAGATTTTCTTTTCATTTTCAA
>R04__coassemble_697_pt1 | contig 11640 bp, 11 predicted proteins | sample R04__metabat2_low_PE_025 | metagenome-assembled genome bin R04
TTTATCAAAAGTGCGTAAATTTGGTAGGTTTTTGCGTAGATTTGGTAGGTTCTTTAAGTTACAAAGTATGTTATAATATTTTATAATTATTTGTAATTTTATATATTGGAGTTCGACCTTATGAATGAGAACAACGCAAATCAAAATAGCGTAATGGGAACCTATGATGCCATTCAGTCACATCAGCGCTTCCTCGGTGCCATCCCACTCTCGTCTGATATTTTGGCAAAAGCCAATATCGGACTTTGGGCTTTTGAACTTGACGAGGGAAAGCCACCTCGCATGTATGTTGATGATACAATGCTCGGCCTTATAGGCCTCGATCATCAAATACCGCCAGAGGAAACTTACCATGCTTGGTATGATTACATCGATGAGGATTGTTATGGACTCGTTGCTGATGCTGTTGAGAAGATGACAAATGGTGAGCATGCTGAGGTTCAGTACCCTTGGCACAATCCAAATGGTCCTACTATGGTTGTCCGCTGTGGTGGCGTACGTAACTTTGAGTATAAAGTTGGCGTACGTATCGAAGGCACCCATCAGGATGTTACAGAACTTATTCACTTTGATGAGGAAGAACAAAAACGTGTAAAGCGACAGGCTGCCGAACTCCAAAACATGCGTTTCCGTGGAGACGCATTGGCCTTCGTTGCTGACCACGATGCAACTATCGAAGAATTCATGGAATTCTTCGGAGACAGAATTATAGAAATTGCAAACTGCGACCAGGTTATTTTCCGCAATATGGACGGCTATCGTATAGTCAGAAATGCGAAGGGCGTTGACGATATACCACAGGAAATCTGCTCCGAGTGTCCATTCTCAAAATTTGAAGATGACGACATTTATGGTGCCGATGGTGTTGTTCTTATGAACGATTGCTCGCTTGGTTGTAATGGTGTAAAGACTCATGAAAAGTGCCCAGCTAAATCTTCAATTATGCAGCGTGTTTATACCGGTGGTAAACTTGCAGGTCTTTTGACACTCCATTATTTGAATGAGTATCATACATTTACAGAAAATGGTGTTTTCACTGCAAATGCAATTGCAACTTATCTTGGCCTTCTCCTCGGCCGAATTTCAGCGAAATCTGCCGAGAAAGAAAAGATAGCAGCTGAATCTGCAAATAAGGCAAAGACAGAATTCCTCTTCAATATGAGCCATGATATCCGTACTCCTATGAATGCTATAATGGGCTTTACGAATATGGCTATTAAATATATTGACGACAAGGAAAAACTTGCCGACTGTCTTGCAAAGACTCAGGAGGCAGGAGATTTACTCCTCACACTCATCAATAGCATTCTTGATATGAGCCGCATTGAGTCTGGTAATGTTAAGACTGAAGAGAATGTCGGTGATGTCTGTCTTTCATTTGCAAATATCGAATCAACTCTTAAAGAACTTGCAGACCTTAAAGGTATAGACTTGAGCTTTGAGATTGGTGACATAAAGGACCGCTTTGTCTATGCGGACTATGAGCGTTGCTCCAGAATCTTTGTAAATATAACAACTAATGCTATCAAGTACACAAAAAGCGGTGGCTATGTAAAAGTTCGCTGTGAACAGGTAGGCGAAGCAAAAGATGGATATGCCTCATACAAATACACTTTTGAAGATAATGGTATCGGTATGAGTGAGGAATTTCAAAAGCATGTTTTTGAACAGTTCTCACGTGAAGAAAATTCCACAATCAGTGGCATTCAGGGCTCCGGTCTCGGTCTTGCACTCTGCAAATCATTTGTTGAACTTATGAATGGTACAATAGGATGTGAGAGCAAACAGGGAGTAGGTTCTACCTTCACGGTTATCCTTCCATTTAGACTTCAAAGCAGTAATGTTCTTGAATACATCGACCCTAAGACCAACATGCCTGTACAGGTTGATGGTGAAACACAGGAAGAAACTCGTCTTGATTTTAAAGGAAAACTGGCTCTCCTTGTTGAGGATAACGAACTCAACAGAGAAATCGCAGTCGACATACTGGAGGACGAAGGACTCTTCGTTGAGACTGCGGAAGACGGTTCTGTTGCAGTAAAACTTATGAAAGAAAAGGGACCGGACCATTACGACTTCATTTTGATGGACATCCAAATGCCGATAATGGGCGGTTATGAAGCAACAGAACTTATCCGCAAGATGTATCCAGACGCAAACATCCCAATCATCGCGCTCTCAGCAAATGCCTTTGCTGAGGACAAGGAGGCATCAATTGCGGCTGGTATGAATGACCATGTTGCAAAACCAATCAATACAAAAGAACTTTTCAACTCTCTTGGACAATATTTGAAATAAAATCAAAAAAGGTGAGCTTTTAAAGCTCACCTTTTTTAATTTGTTTAAAAATAAAGATTGTCAATTCTTGGCAAAATTTTATTTATTTGTGACATATAAAAGTCACGGGCTTTTGCATTTTCTTCTGATAAATTCAAACCTTGCTTATAAACTCTTCTCATAAGACGGACATAGCAGAGAAGCGCCGCTTTTTCAACAACCTTTTGAAGTTCTTCGGGGTCGTCAGTATCGAGATAGTTTCTTATAAATTCGTAGAAGAAATCTTTGGAGACGTCATAGGAGAAGCCCATAAAGTTTTCAATAAATGATGGGTCAAGTTCGCCAAAGCCTACGTAGAACATGTAAAGTCCTGCAAGTTCAATAATAGGGTGGCAGTGCGCGAGGTTATCCATGTCAATGAGGAATGGCTCGGTTTCCTGCATCATGATGTTGCCCGTGTGGAAATCGCCGTGGATCATGGTTGAAACATTTGGAATTTCATCGACTAAAGTTTTGATTTTTTCTGCAAGTGCTTCGTCCTCATGGGCGATACCGCCAGATATCCATTCGTATACCTCGTCCTTACCATCAGGTAAATCTATAGCTGAACCATCGGTGCTGTGGAACTGTCTTGCGAGTTCGGCCATGATTTTAGCATAATATTTTACGCGGTATGTGTCTTTGGCAATAAGCTGTGAGAATGAGTCGCATTCAAGGAGTTCAAAGACTGAACCATAGCGGTCGCCAACGGTTACGATACCGAAGGAGATGGCTGTAGGAATGCCTGCTACAAAAGCGCTTCTCGCAAGATAAATTTCACGCTCGATGTCTTTGAATGTGTTCTTCTCATTGTAAACTTTGAGAATGATTTCATCGTTGTAGCGATAAACATCTGCCTTTGCACCGTGGCCTATTTTACGAAGGCCTTCGATAGAATATTGCTGATATTTTTTGTATTTCTCTTTGTCGATTGAAAAAGTGCCAGGCCAAATGAAATTTATGTGTTTTATAAATTCTTTGTAAGCGCCAGTACGGTTGAGGTCAATCTCGAGTGCCTCGGCGATTGACCGATAATACCAGAGGTGCAACTCTGGGTCGTGCTGGTGGAAAAGCTGCCAAATCTCTTCGCCTTTTTCGCTGTAGCCTGAGGCGAGAGAACGGATGTTGGCAAGCTTGTCGCCGAGCCAGAGGATTTTGACGCCCATGTCGTTGGAATTTCTAAGAACAACAAGGCTCTCTTCTTTTCTTCTCATCCAGGATTCTTCTGCTGGGATGTTTCTATACTTGTCCTCAGTTTCGGTCTCTACGAGACCTGCAACTCTGTCGCCAAACATCTCTCGGATTTCCTCGAGAGTACCGTCGGTATCCTCGACTACGTCGTGGAGAATGCCAGCTGCCATTATTTCTATGTCGTCTGTCATAGTAGAAATAATTTGAGCGACCTCAAGAGGGTGGAGGATGTAAGGCACTTGTCTGCCTTTTCTGTAAACACCCTGATGCTTTTCAGTTGCGTAAATTATTGCTCTTTCTAAAACGTTCATTGATTGCACCTTTTTGTTGATATTATATTTAATATTTTACTTTAATTCCTTATGTTTAACAAGGTTGACTTTATTACAACATTCAATTATAATAATGCTTGCGTTTTACGTAACCTTGACACGGAGAAGTACCCAAGAGGCCGAAGGGGCTCCCCTGCTAAGGGAGTAGGTGCGGTGACGTACGCGGGTGTTCAAATCACCTCTTCTCCGCCAAAAAAAAGAGCAGTTTCAAAACTGCTCTTTTTTTATTTTGTTTATTTATATTTTCTTTTATAGTATAATGTTTAAAGTGAATTTTTAATGAAAGGTTCTTCATTTTATGGAAATTAAGAGAACCTATGACAGAAGTTTAAAAGAGATTGTTGATGAGAGCGTACCGCAGTTTCCACTGCCGAGTGTCAAACTCAAAGAGGGGGAGCGGGCAGAAGATTTTATGCCCGCCATAGAAGCACTCTTTGAGTCACTCACGAGGGCTGAGGAGTCGGATGACGACGAAATTTACGGAATTTTTGATGATGGCGCGCCGGTAGGCTATGTCCGACTTGTGCGAGATGCATCAGAATTCCCGGAACTTCAAATAGCCCTCTTGCCCGACTTTCAAAGTCGGGGCATAGGCTTTGAAGTTCTCTCAAAACTTTTGCCAAAGCTTTTTGATGCCAAGAAGTCGGACGCCTTCTTGTGGCGCGCCAACAAAAACAATGTGGCGTCAATCGCCCTCGCCAAAAAACTCGGCGGAGAGCTTGACGCTCTTGCCACAAAGAGCGTGGGCGGAATCGTAGAGACCTATCTTTTAAAGAATCCTTTGGAGGAAAATTTATGACGATAATCGTGACTGGCGGTGCCGGATTTATCGGTTCAAATTTCATATTTTATATGCTTCGAAAATATCCTGACTGTAGGATAGTTTGTCTCGATAAGCTCACTTATGCTGGAAACCTCTCAACACTTGAACCAGTTATGAGCAATCCAAATTTCAGATTTGTAAAAGCAGACATCTGTGATGAGGAGGCAGTGAATAAACTCTTCGAAGAAGAGAAGCCAAATATTGTTGTAAATTTTGCTGCTGAGTCACATGTTGACCGCTCGATTGAAAATCCTAATATTTTCCTTCAGACAAATATTATGGGCACTGCAACTCTTATGAATGCGTGCCTGAAATTTGGTATCGACAGATATCATCAAGTTTCAACTGATGAGGTCTACGGTGATCTCCCTCTTGACAGGCCTGACCTGTTCTTCACAGAGGAGACACCTATCCACACCTCAAGTCCTTACAGTTCTTCAAAGGCAGGCGCAGACTTGCTTGTTCTGGCCTACCATAGAACTTTCGGACTCCCTGTGACAATCAGCCGTTGCTCAAACAACTACGGCCCTTATCACTTCCCGGAGAAGCTTATTCCACTTATGATTGCAAATGCGCTTTATGATAAGCCACTCCCAGTTTATGGTGAGGGTATTAATGTTCGTGACTGGCTCTTTGTTGAGGACCACTGCAAGGCCATTGATCTCATAATTCAAGGTGGCCGTGTCGGTGAGGTTTACAATGTCGGTGGACACAATGAAATGCGAAACATCGACATAGTAAAACTCATTCTAAAAGAACTCAACAAACCTGAGAGTTTGATTACTTTTGTCACTGACCGTAAAGGTCACGATATGCGCTATGCTATCGATCCTACAAAAATTCATAACGAACTCGGTTGGCTCCCTGAAACAAAGTTCGAGGATGGCATTAAGAAGACAATAAAATGGTATCTCGAAAACAGAACCTGGTGGGAGACAATAATCTCTGGTGAATACCAAAATTATTATGAAAAGATGTATGGCAACCGATAATTTTAAGTGTCATTTAAGAAACTTCCACTATCATAAAGTGGAAGTTTTTAAGTAGAAGGTGTAAAAATGCGTGTACTTATAGTTGAGGATGAGGTTCGTCTTGCAGAAGCCCTTGGCGAAATAATGAAAGGTCAACGTTACACTGTCGACATAGTAAACGACGGTGAGGACGGTTTTGACTATGCCATGAGCAACATCTATGATGTCATAGTTCTTGATGTCATGTTGCCAGGTATGAACGGCTTTGACATTGTTCGAAAAATGCGTGAGGAGAAGAACCAAACACCCGTTATAATGCTCACTGCAAAGGATGATACGGCCGACAAAATCAAGGGCCTTGATTGTGGCGCCGATGATTATCTTACAAAGCCTTTCATTCCAGGAGAACTTCTCGCACGCATTCGCGCCATCTCAAGACGACAGGGTGAGGTCGTACTCGATGAATTGAAATTTGAGGACTTGACACTCAGCCTTTCAAATTACACTTTGTCCTGTGGCGACAAATCGATAAATTTAGGTCCTAAGGAATTTGATATTCTTGAGATACTTATGAGTAACCCTAGCATAATAGTTCAAAAAGAAAATCTTCTCATTAAAGTTTGGGGCATGGAATCTGACGCAGAGGACAACAATGTCGAGGTTTACATCTCGTTCCTTAGAAAGAAAATTTCGCACCTCGGCTCAAGAGTACAAATTGCGACAGTTAGAAAGATTGGCTACCGTCTGGAGGTAACACCTTGCTAAATAAACTTAGAAAAAGATTTGTTATTTCAAATATGATCCCTGTTGCACTCGTAATAATATTGTCATTTTGTTTTTTGACATTTGTCACTTATTATTATGAGCGCTCACAGTCGGTGTCGGCTCTCTCTGCTGCTCTTGAAGGCAATGTTAACCAGACATTTTTCCCAGGCGGTGAGATTGCAAAAGAATTGCCGACAGGTGAAAATAAGCGACCAGATGAAGAGATAAGCATCGAACGTCTTGCATCGGTCTCACTTATAGCCATCGTTGATGCAAATGGTGAGATTTCACTCTCTGAAAAGTCATTCAGTTCAGATTTGTCAGACAGTGATGCGAGTATTGTTATAAAAACTGCCCTCTCCAAAAGTTCAAGTACTGGAATAATCCCGGATTATAATCTTCGTTATTTGAAAGTCGCCACACCAAGTGGATATAAAATTGCATTTTCAGACAGAACATCGGAACTCCAAACAGTAGCATTCTTGCTAAGAATGTTTGCTCTGTCTTTTGCTCTCATATTTATTCTTATGTTTGCGATTTCAGAATATATGGCAAAGAAAGCCATAGCGCCTGTAGAGAAATCTTGGAATGAACAAAATCGTTTTGTCGCCGATGCATCTCATGAACTAAAGACGCCACTTACTGTAATTCTTGCAAACATGGATATCATTGATTCCAATAAACAATCAACTGTTGAGGAACAATCCAAGTGGATTGAGAATACAAAATCCGAAGCAAAACGTATGACGGAGCTCGTCAATGACATGCTCTTCCTCGCTCGCTCTGATGCTGGTGTGGAGCAGAGCTATAACTTCCAAAAGGCCAATCTTTCAAATCTCTGTGACAACTGTGCCTTGACATTTGAATCGGTGGCTTTTGAGAAAAATATCACTTTAAATACAGAAATTGCACCAAATATTGAAGCTACAATTGATGAGGCAAAAATCAAGCAAGTTATAATGATTTTGCTCGACAATGCTATGAAATATGTGGGCGACAAAGGCACTGTAAAACTCTCGCTTTCAAGTGCTGGCAAGCAGTACAAAATAAGTGTTGAAAACACAGGACTTCCTATACCAAAAGAAAAGCAGGAACACCTCTTTGAGCGCTTCTTCCGCGCCGACGATTCAAGAGTTAGAGAAAAGGGCGGCTATGGTCTCGGGCTTTCAATAGCACAAAATATTATTGTTGCCCATGGTGGTAAAATTGAACTTACAAAAAGTGATGATGAGAGCACTATCTTTTCAGTTTACTTAAATAATAAATAGTGTTAAAATACTTTTGTAATTTTAAAAAGTAAGGAGATTTTTCTCATGCAAGAAGCACTTAAAGCTGTATCTGATGCTCTACTCAAATCTGTAAAAGATGGCTTTGTACAGGGCGTTACCGAAGGTATTAGAGAAGGCATCAAAGAGAACGTTAAAGGTCTTATCAAAGACGGAATTAAAAAGCTCTTTGAAGCACCAAAAAAATACTTAACAAAATAAAACAAAAATAGACTGGGACGCACCTGTTCCAGTCTATTTTAAAATGGAGAAACTTATGGAATTTGTTTTGACAAATAAAAACGGAATGAGAATAACAGCCGACTCAAAAGGCTGTGTTTTAAAAGAAATCTTCTTTGATGGACAAAATATGATTTGCACACCGCCGTATGCAGCGGCGGTCATTGGCCGTATCGCTGGTCGTATTTCGCACGCAAAGTTCGTACTCTCTGGCAAGACGTACGAACTGCCTAAAAACGAAAACGACAACCAGCTCCACGGCAACCATGAGTTTGACCGCAATGCGGACTGGCAGGGTGAAGTAAAGGATAATCAAATTATCTTTACTTACACAAGCCCAAAAGACATAAATGGTTTTCCAGGTACGGTTGATGTAAAAGTGACTTACACCTTGAGCGATGACAATGAACTTCGCATAGATTATTTTGCAACAACGGATGAGGAGACCCTTCTTAATCTTACAAATCATGCTTATTTTAATTTGAATAAAACTGAGAATGAAATTGCCAATCACATACTCACAGCAAATACAAAATATTTTGTGCCACTTAAGGATGACCTTACACCTACGGGAGAACTTGCACTTGTAGATGGTACAACTTTTGACATAAGAGCGGGCAGAAAGATTTTGGATGCTATAGAATCAGAAGATTCTCAAAATGTGATTGCAAAGAATGGCTTCGATCATGCATTTGTTTTTGCTGACTGTGAAAACTTTGATCTCTACACAAACGACAAGGTACATAGTGCAACATTCGAATGCCCGGAATCAAACCGTAAAGTAGTTATGAGAACAAGTTATCCTTGCTTTGTTTGCTACACAGGCAACCAAATGAAAGAGCGCCCTCACATGGGAGTTTGCCTTGAAGCACAACTTCTTCCAGATGCCATAAACAACGAGGGATTTGGAAGCATTATTTTAGAACCAGAAAAACCTTTTTCACACTTCGTAAGCTATAAATTTGAGGTAGTATGACACTTTCTGACATTGAAATTACAGTAGAAAAGAAACGCATAAAAAATATGCACATCTATGTGAAGCCTCCATTTGGTGAGGTTCTTGTCACTGCGCCCTCCTATGTCTCAAAGAAACAAATTGAAGAATTTATTTTGGAGAGAGAGGACTGGATAATTTCAAATGTCGAAAAAATGAGAGAGAATCCTGTGACGCCAGCACCGCTTTTTGAGACGGGCGATGTCATAAGAATTTGGGGAGAATTTTATACATTGACTGTGTCTTCTGGCACGAGGTATAGTCTGACACCTACCGATGAGGAACTTCCCGATGGTACCTTCGTTGCAACACTCGTCGTACGCGAGGGTTGCACTCAGGAGCAGAAGGATAATTTTGTAAAAGAGTGGTATAGGAAAGAACTTGAAGAGCGGGTGAATATCCTCTTGCCACAGTGGGAGACTTACACAGGCCTCCACGCGTCCTCTTGGCAGAGCAAGACTATGAAAACTCGTTGGGGTACATGCAACACAAAGACCAATAAAATTTGGCTCAATGTGAGACTTGCAGAATATCCTGTTTCTTGCCTTGAATATGTAATTCTTCACGAACTCGCTCATACGAGAGTTCCAAATCACGGCGAGGATTTCAAGGCGATACTTTCGAAGTACATGCCCGAGTGGAAGAAATACAGAAAAATGTTGAAAGAGTAAAAATAAATGACGCTTTTTTCTATCTTGACAAATATATTTAAAATAAATAACATATAAAGGTAGAAAAAATTAGAGCCGTGGTGGGCTTTGGAGGATTAGATATGGTTTTTGAAACTGTTAGAAAACTTATTGCTGAACAGCTTGAAATTGAAGAAGAGACAATTACTATGGAATCTGCCCTTATCGAAGATCTCGGTGCAGACAGCCTTGACGTTGTAGACCTTGTTATGTCTATTGAAGACGAATATGGTATTGAAGTTCCCGATGAAGCCATTGAAAATATGAGAACAATCGGTGACGCTGTTAAATTTATCGAAGAAAACAAGTAATTTAAATTTATCGCCCACGATTTTATCGTGGGCTTTTTTTAAGGAGTTATAAAAATGGCAGATCAGAAAAAGATGGTAGAAGACATCACCTCGATGGATGAGGACTTTGCCAAATGGTATACCGACATTTGTAAAAAAGCAGAGCTTGTAGAGTATACAAGCGTTAAGGGCTGTATGGTAATTCGCCCTTATGGCTATGCTATTTGGGAGAACATTCAAAAGATTCTCGACGGTCGCTTTAAAGAGACTGGCCATGAGAATGTCTGCATGCCTATGTTCATACCAGAGAGCCTTCTTCAAAAGGAGAAGGACCATGTTGAAGGTTTTGCACCTGAGGTTGCTTGGGTAACACATGGTGGAAATGAACTTCTCGAGGAGCGTCTCTGCGTCCGCCCGACCTCCGAGACACTCTTTTGCGAACACTTCGCAAACATAGTGCATTCACATCGTGACCTTCCAAAACTTTATAACCAGTGGGTATCGGTTGTTCGCTGGGAAAAGACAACCCGTCCTTTCCTTCGCTCACGTGAATTTCTCTGGCAGGAAGGCCACACCGTTCATGCAACTGCAGAGGAAGCTATCGCTGAGACAGAACAGATGCTCAACATCTATGCTGACTTCTATGAGGATGACCTCGCAATTCCTGTAGTTCGTGGCCAGAAGACTGAGTCCGACAAATTCGCAGGCGCCGAGTCAACATATTGCATTGAAGCTCTCATGCACGATGGTAAGGCACTTCAGGCTGCAACAAGTCATTACTTCGGCGATGGCTTTGCAAAAGCTTTTGGTATTCAGTTCCAGTCAAAAGAGAATAAACTTGAATATGTTCACGAGACATCTTGGGGTCTCACAACCCGTACAATAGGTGCCATCATCATGGCACACGGCGATGACAACGGCCTTGTACTTCCACCAGCAGTAGCACCTATCCAGGTTGTAATCATTCCGGTTGCACAGCATAAGGAAGGCGTACTTGAGAAGGCAAATGAACTTAAGGCACAGCTCTCAAAAGAGTTCCGTGTAAAACTCGATGATTCTGAGAACAGCCCAGGTTGGAAGTATTCAGAATATGAGATGAAGGGTGTACCAGTTCGCCTTGAGATTGGCCCTCGTGACATCGAGGCAAATCAGTGCGTACTTGTTACACGTCACAACAGAGAAAAGACTGTTGTGTCTCTCGATAATTTAAACGAAGAGATTGCAAAGAAACTCAAAGAGGTTCGCGACGGCCTTTGGGAAAAGGCAAATGCGAACCGTGACAAGAAGACTTATAAGTGCGTAAGCCTCGACGAGATTAAAACAGCACTAAGTGACAACGGCGACGGCCTTGTCATGGCAATGTGGTGTGGAGACGAGGCTTGCGAGGACAAGGTTAAAGAGGAGACAGGCGTGGGCTCACGCTGTATTCCATTTAACCAGGAACACATCTCTGACACCTGCGTTTGCTGTGGCAAACCAGCAAAGCACATGGTAATGTGGGGCAACGCCTATTAAAAGCAAAGAGCAGCCAAAAGGCTGCTCTTTTAATTTTTGTTAATTTGCACAAATTTTTCGTTGTAAAATCGGATTTTCAAATTTTTCTTGGTTTGAACGGAAGGCAAATAGGTACGAACGGTTTGAAAGTCTCAATTTTTTTGGCAACAATCACCAAATTTGATCTCTAAATCAAATTTGACTTAGTTTTTTCTTTGAAAATAATTAGAAAAAACTAAGAAGAAGGAACTTCTGTGATTGTTACTACTA
>R04__coassemble_720_pt1 | contig 11495 bp, 11 predicted proteins | sample R04__metabat2_low_PE_025 | metagenome-assembled genome bin R04
GCCAATTCGGCGCCTCTTTTTTTGTTGTAAATAATACCTTTAAATGCTAAAATAATTGTGTATATTTTGTTTTATCAAAGAAGGAAATTTTGATGAGTAGTGTAGTAAAACTTATAATTGCGGCTGCGATTCCAGTGGCAGTGGCTGTGTTATTTTGGTTCCTAGATACCAAAACAAAATTCAGCAAACTGCCAAAAGCAACGCAGCAGATTATAATCGGAATTGTTTTCGGTGCCTTGGCGATACTCGGCACCGAGTGGGGAATTCCGATGAATGGTGCGCAGATTAACTGCCGTGACGCAGCGCCGCTTATCGCAGGACTCCTCTTCGGAGGTCCTGCTGGAATTATTGCGGGCTGCATCGGCGGTATCGAGCGCTATATCGCAGTGCTCTGGGGTGTCGGAACATTCACGAGAGTTGCATGTTCCGTCTCGACGGTTATCGCCGGAATTTACGCTGCAATTTTGCGTAAATTCCTCTTTGAGGATAAGCGTCCGACCTGGTGGATCTCTTTGGCAGCTGGTATTGTCATGGAGGTTTTCCATCTCTCGATGGTCTTTGTTACAAATATGGACGAGGCACTAAGGGCCGCCGAGGTAGTGCGCGCATGCACAGTACCTATGATTTTTGCAAATGGTCTCTCTGTAATGTTTGCTGCAATAGTAGTTGCAGCACTTTATGGCGATTCTCTTTCGGGAGTCCGTGGCAAGAGGCAAAAACTTGGAATTTCAAGAATTGTCCAGCGCTATCTCTTCGTTACAGTTTTGCTGGCTTTCTTTGTTACAACAGTTTTCATTGATCTCGTTCAAACCAATATTGCAAAAAATGAGATTGAAGCAGAGCTCAGTCTTGTCATTTCAGATACGCTCGCGCAGATTGATGAATATGCAAGCTCGATAAAAGAACAAGAGGCACTACACATCGCACAGAATAGACATGTTGAAAATACAGGTTACATACTCATTGCGGACGAAAATGGATGCGTCTTAAACCGTGAAAACATGATGCTCAGCGACATCGGAATTTCCAATCTCGATGGTGAACTATGTCTCCTTACAATTTCTGTTGACGATATCGAATATTTCGCGGTCTTCCAATATGTCGACGACCACTACATTGTAGCCCTGATTTCTGTTGATGAGGCCTATGAGAGCCGCGACACTATGATTTATGTAAATACATTTATGGAAGTTCTTGTATTTGCAGTTCTCTTCCTCATTATTTATGCAATCATCAACAAGGCTGTTGTAAATGACGTTCACATAGTAAATGAAAAACTTCAAAAGATAACTGATGGGGACCTTGATACGAAGGTTGAACTTGATGACAGCGAGGAATTTGCCGAACTCTCGGATGACATTAACACGACAGTAAATCGTCTAAAGGAACTCATCAAAGAGGCCGAGGAGCGCATTGACGCTGAGCTTGAAATTGCAAAGAAAATTCAAGTCTCCGTGCTTCCTGGTCGCGACGAGGCTATAAGACACAATAAGCATTTTGATATTTATGCGCGTATGGATACTGCAAAAGAGGTAGGCGGAGACTTCTACGATTTCTATCTCTCGCAGGACTCAAAAACCCTCTACTTCCTTATGGCAGACGTCTCAGGCAAAGGTATTCCAGCCGCAATGTTTATGATGCGTGCAAAAGCCCAAATCAAGAGCTTTATCGAGAATGGCCTCTCGATTGAGAAGGCCTTTGAGGAGAGCAATCGCGCCCTCTGCGAAGGAAACGATGAGGATATGTTCGTAACCGCATGGATGGGTGCTCTGAATCTTGAAAACGGACATGTTGAATTTGTAAATGCTGGTCATAATCCACCAGTGCTCTGCAAAAACGGTGAGAAGTTCGAATTTATAAAAGAAAAGACAAACTTCATCCTCGCTGGTATGGACATGACAAAATATGTAAAGCAGGAATTTGATCTTTTACCTGGTGACCGCTTCTTCCTTTACACCGATGGTGTAACCGAGGCGACAGATAAGGAGAACAAACTTTTCGGAGACGAAAATCTTCTCACATCGCTTAATGATTGTGAAAGTGACAGCATGAAGGATCTCTGTGACTTTGTAAAAGAGGAGGTCGACCACTTCGTTGGAGAGGCACCTCAGTTTGACGATATTTCAATGCTTTCTTTGAGGTATAACGGATGATTTATAGCGAACTTTTTGACAGTAAAATTTCAAAGCTTGGCTTCGGTCTTATGAGACTTCCACTCACCAAAGACGATGAAGTGGATGAGGCGGAAGCTGAGAAAATAATTGATTATGCTTTTTCGGAAGGTGTCAATTATTTTGACACAGCATTTCCGTATCACAATGGCACGTCTGAACTTGTGGCTGCAAAGATTCTCGGAAAATACAAAAGAGAATCTTACTTCCTCGCCGACAAGTTCCCAGGACATCAGTATGCGGAAACGTACTATCCACAGGAAATTTTTGAGGAGCAACTGAAAAAATGCAATGTGGATTATTTCGATTTTTATCTCCTCCACAATGTAAATGAGGACAGTATAAACATCTACCTCGATGAAAAATGGGGAATTATCCCTTACTTCCTTGAGCAAAAGCGACTTGGTAGAATAAGGCATTTGGGCTTTTCGAATCACTCGAAGCCCGAGACTTTAAGGAGATTTCTTGAAGCTGCCGGCGACTCAATGGAATTTTGCCAAATCCAGTATAACTACATGGATGAGGAGCTCCAAAACGCCAAGGAGAAGTATAAAATTCTTGAAGAATTTAACATGCCGATTTGGGTAATGGAGCCTGTGCGTGGCGGTCGCCTCGCAAAAGAAAACGAGCGACTTCGTGCGCTTCGACCAAATGAGTCAGAGGCGTCATTTGCTTTTCGCTGGCTTCTCTCAAAGCCACAAGTAAAAGTGATACTCTCCGGCATGTCCAACATGGACCAAGTTGTTGATAACATCAAGACTTTTAATACTGATAAGCCTTTGAATGAGAACGAGCTCTCAGTACTCACAGACATTGCAAAAGCTGCAGCAAATGAAGTTCCTTGCACAAGCTGTCGCTACTGCACACCACATTGTCCACAGGGACTTGATATTCCGTTCTTGCTCTCGCTTTATAATGAGGCAAAATTTGAGGGTGGACTCGTTCTCAGTATGACAATTGAGAACATGCCAGAGGACAAACGTCCTTCGGCTTGTCTTGCCTGTGGCGAATGTATGAAAATTTGCCCACAGGGTATCGAAATTCCAAAGTATTTAAAAGAACTCTCTGATATCTATGACACTCTTCCAAAGTGGTCAAAGCTCTGCGAGGAGAGAGCGGCGGCTGCCGCAGCTCTCAAGGAGGGAAAGTAATGAGATATGCATTTATAAATGGCTATGTTTTAAATGGCCATGTTGATATGAAGCCAGAGGCCGGCCTTGCCGTCATAGTAAATGATGACAAGATTGAGGCAGTTTTGCCTGTGGATGAGGCAAAACTTGACGGCTGTAAAGTAATTGACCTTGACGGCAAGTATTTGATGCCAGGCCTCGTAAATCCACACGTGCATTTGGCAGTCGCAGGTGATGCGCCAAAGCCAAATGCTAAACCTGTGGATTACAAGAAAGTCTTTAAACTGCTCAGTATTCCAGGCGCAAAAACACTTATGCGCAGCCTTGGACAAGGCTATGCAAAGGACGAGGTCCTCTCAGGTGTCACGACACTCCGCTCTGTCGGTGGTATTCTCGATTTTGATGCCAAAATCCGAGACAAAATCGAGAGCGGTCGTGCGCTCGGCCCTCGTATTCTTGCATCAAATACAGCAGTATCAGTGCCTGGTGGCCACTTTGCAGGTTCTCTTGCAACAGAGGCCGAAACACCAGAGATGGCACGCGAACACGTAAGACAAATTCATAAGACAAATCCAAATTGGATTAAACTTATGATAACTGGTGGCGTTATGGATGCCACCGAGGACGGCGAGCCCGGTATTCTCCGCATGCCGCCTGAGATTGTAGCGGCAGCGGTTGACGAGGCTCACAAGCTCGGCTACAAGGTTGCGGCTCATGTCGAGAGCCCTGAAGGTGTACGCGTAGCCCTCGAAGGTGGCGTCGACACTATTGAACATGGCGCGCAGCCAAATGACGAGATTATCCGTCTTTTCAAAGAGCGTGGCAGCGCAGAGATTTGTACAATCTCTCCTGCGCTTCCTTACTGCCTCTTTGACCTTTCTGTCAGCCATACTGACGAACTCGGCAAGCGCAATGGTACAATAGTTATGAATGGTATCATCGAATGCGCAAAGACCTGCCTTGCCGAAGGCATCCCTGTCGGCATAGGCACCGACACTGGCTGTCCTTTCATCCGCCACTATGACATGTGGCGAGAGATCTGTTACTTCGTAAAATACTGCGACGTAACGCCTGCATTTGCCCTTCATACGGCGACGCAGAAAAACGCCGAGATTATCGGCATCGGCGACGTCACCGGTACGATTGACCCAGGCAAATGCGCCGACCTTATCGTTGCGTTCGAGAATCCTCTCGAAAACTTGAGAACTCTCAAGACTCTCTCCATGGTCATGGCGAGAGGAAAACTCATTGAAAACCCAAAGATAAAGAAAGATAAGTATATTGACGAGGAACTCGACAAATATTTATAATAAATTCAGCATTTCAGTTAAATAGGAGTGATAAATATGTTGGTTGAAGCAACCAAAAAAATGATTAAAAATTGGAAAGATTTTAAAGGCATCACAAACCGCCCTGACTTCTGGTGGGCATATCTCGGTGATTTCCTCATTATGCTCGTAGCAAGCCTTGTTTATGGACTTTTTTATGGATTGGCAATCGGCTTTGAAGACTCAATAATCCTCTGGATTCTTGCAGTGCTTATGGGCCTTCCTTATCTCGCCCTTGCAATTTTCTTGATGGTTGCAATGCTTGCAGCTGAGATTCGCAGACTTCGTGATGCAGGCTTCCCATGGTGGGCATTCTTCGTATGCTTTGTTCCAACAGTAGGAAGCATTGCTCTCATAGTTTTCCTTGCACTTCCTACAAGGGACACACCGATTATTGCTGGCACAAACGTACAGCCAGCACCTACAGCAGCACCTGTAGAAAACAGCGCACCTGTTGCAGCACCTACTCCAATTGTAGATGTTGCACCAGCCGAGGCACCTGTTGTAACTCCAATGGCAAGTGGCGACTGGTACTGCCCAAATTGTGGCGCAGCAAACTCCGGTGCTTTTTGTGGTTCCTGTGGAACAGCAAAGCCAGAATAATCGATTAGACTTCAAAAGGACGACCGTTGGTCGTCCTTTTTTGTTGCCGGTTGTCCCATTTTTGGTGCTGACAAAATTCGTATGAGTGATATAATAAACGAACTATGAATGGAAAGGACGTGGCAGCATGAAAAGAATTTTTACAATTCTTATAACTTTGATTTTATGTATGACACTTTGTGCCTGCGGCTCTGATGAGACGGCACAGCAAGAGACCACGGAAAATGTTACAACTGAAGTGATTACTGAGGCAACGACTGAAACGACAACCGAAACAACAACGAAGGTGACGACCGAAGCAACCACGAAGGCAACAACCAAGGCAACAACAAAAGCAACGACAAAGCCAACAACAAAGCCAACAACAGAGGCACCTTCCTCTGGTTATGAATCGGAAGTTTTGGCGCTTGTCAATGCACAGCGTATAAAAGCGGGTTTGTCTGCAGTGACACTAAATAGCACACTCTGTGAGTGCGCTATGACAAGGGCTTTAGAGATGGCCGCAGTCGGGGATAGGACGACTGGACTTTCCCACACAAGGCCAAACGGCGACAGCTGTTTTACCGTTTTCTCTGGGAAAGTCAGTTACACGACTTGCGGCGAGAACATCGCCTGGTTCTCCTACACATCCTGTACTTCAAACGAGGTAATGGAGGGCTGGATGGACTCTGAAGGTCACAGGGAGAACATTTTAAATGGCAATTACAAAGAACTAGGTATTGCGAGAGCCGACGGCAAAGACGGCACATATTGGTGTCAACTTTTTATCGGATAAAAAATGCTTGCATTCTTATTATTTATATGCTATTATTTCAAAGCGTTTGAGCGAGAGTTCAAACAACTTCCCGGACGGTCCTCTGGCAATTTTGCGTATGAACGTTCTGAATTTTTAATGGAGGATTAGAAAATGGACGCACTCAAAATCATCACAGAAGGCCAAGTTAAGGAAAACCAGACTGCTTTTAACATCGGTGACACTGTAAAGGTTCACGTTAAAATCAAGGAAGGTAGCAGAGAGAGAATTCAGACTTTCGAAGGCACAGTAATCGCTAAGCGCGGTGGCGGTGTTTCTGAGACATTCACAGTTCGTCGTGTATCATACGGCGTAGGTGTTGAGAGAGTTTTCCCTCTTAACTCACCAAATGTTGACAAAATCGAAGTTATCCGTAAAGGTAAAGTTAGAAGAAGCAAGCTTTACTATCTTCGTGATCGTGTTGGTAAGTCAGCAAAGGTTAAAGAGCAACTTTAATTTAAGCTTTCAAGAGGACGACAGTTGTCGTCCTCTTTTTTTGTCATTTTTTTGCTTGTTATTGAAATGAAATTAATTTATAATAATTGTGTATATTTATTTGAAGGAGAGAACATCATGAAAGATTTGAAGCATATTCACTTTTATGAGGACCTTCTCGAACAGGCTAATAACGAACTCGTTCAAAAAGCAAAAGCAGACGGACGTGTAGCAGTTGGTTACACTTGCTTTTATGTTCCAGAGGTTTTACTCAACGTAGGCGGAGCTTTCTCTGTAAGACTCAGAGCTCCAAATACTGGTTCACTTGATATTTCTCAGTATTATATGTCAAGTTTCATCTGCGGCTACAGCCGTGCACTTGTTGAGCGCGCATTTGAGGGCGGTTACAACTTCCTCGACATGTGGGCAGGCACTGACACTTGCCAGCAGATGAACCGTGTAGTAGAAAATGTTGTTGAGTTCAAACTCATCGACAATCCTAAGTTCGTACACGGCTTCCTTGACGCTCCTATGAAAATTTCTGAGCACGGAAATCGCCACTATCAGAAGATGATAGAGGCAGAGTTTTTAAAGAACATGGAAAAACTCGGCTGTGACGTATCCGATGATGCTATCCGTGCTGCAGTAAAAGAACACAATGAGATGTGCGCAATCTTTGAAGAGATTTCAGAGATGCGCAAAGAGGCAAATCCAAAGATTACAAGTCGTGAATTCCACATTCTCTGCCTTGTTTCTTATGCTTGCCCAACTTATCTTATCCTTCCATATCTTAAAGAAACTCTCGAGGACCTTAGAGCCAGGGAAGCGGACGCTAAATGCCCATATCGTGCACGTTTCGTAGTTGTCGGCTCGGAAATTGACGACTACGCTTTCTCTGAAATTATGGATATGTGTAGCGCCTACGTTGTAGCCGACAGATATTGCTTCGGCTCAATTCCAGGCAGAAAGCAAATTCCTATGAATGACGACGAGCCTGCACTTCCTCAGGTTTGCAAGTTCTACCTTGAGGAAAATCAGTGCCCACGTTTCATGTCAAAGGACAAGATAAACCAGCGTCATGAAGTTGCAAAGAAACTTTATGAGGAATACGGCGCAGACGGCATAATTTACGAACAGGCTAAGTTCTGCGATTTCTGGGGCTATGAGAAGATGCTCGAGGCCGAGAGATTTAAAGAGTCCTCAGACATACCTGTACTCCAGATTGATCGTGAGTATGTTATCGCAGGTTCTGGTCAGCTTAGAACTCGTATTCAAGCTTTCGTTGAATCTGTTGAGATTAAGAAAATTCAGGGAGGTGCGAAATAATGGCAAAGAGACTCGGTGATAATTACAAGCCAGGTACCGCCATACTGAAGCACCGCGAATGGCGTGGACTTCGCGACACCGTCTATGATTATGGTAAGTGGTGTCAACTTTGGGGCATCCTTCTCAAGTGGGCGCTCCATCATCCAATTCAAAACGTTAAGGCAATTTTCCGTTATCGTTGGATGTACAACTATCTCTCCGTTCCATCATTTTATGACAGACTTATGGAAGGCATGAACGGTGCGGCACTTCGTGCAGCTCGTAATAACATGAATGCACTTGCTGTATCTGTTACAAGCATTTTCGATACAATTTTTGAAGCAGACCTTCACATCCATCCGGATAGTGAAAAGGCAAAAAATGCCGGCGAGAGCATTCTTCTTATCGATGAACTTATCCCAGCACTCGTATTTAAGGGATTCCCAGACCTCAAGGTTATTCTCCAGCAGGAGATGCCTGAATACCTTCCATCTCTTATCAACTGCCACTCACCTGAGCATTACATCGCTCAGTCTGAGAGCTATGGACTTCCAGCAGATGTTTGCCCACTTCCTTCAACGGAACTCGGTATTGCTATTGATGATGACTATCCTCTCATCAATGCAAAGGGCTTCATCTCCTGTAACATGCCTTGTGACGGTTCTATTATGACATCGGCACTTCAGGACAGACGCTACAACCTTCCAACCTATCCACTTAATATTCCTCTTCGTTGGAAGCATGAATATTCTCAGGAATACTGCATCGACGAACTCAAAGCTATGATAGCTTTCGTTGAGAAGCAGTATGACATGAAATACGACTGGGACGCTATGCGTAAAGCAGTTGATATTTGGAATGAGCAGATTGAACTTCGCCGTGAGCGTTGGGAACTCAACCGTACTGAGATTCCACCACACACAGGTTCAACAAACTGGCTCTATAGTATCTTTGAACACCAGGTAACCTGTGGTGACACCGCTTGTCTTGAAAACGACAGGAAGGTTACTGAAATTTTGAAGAAGCAGGTTGCAGAGGGCAAATTCCCGAAGACAGTAAAACATAGAGCTGTACTTTGGAACACACCTGCTAACATGTATGGCAACTTCAACACATGGCTCCTCAACTGCTGGGGTATCGACTCTGTTGCAGAGATGATCGACTTCCAGGGTTATGAGACGATTGATACTTCAACACCTGAGACTATACTCGCTGGTATTGCGCTTCAAATTCAGGGCGCAACAATGCGTGTTCATACTAAAGGTGGCATTCACGTAATGTTTGATGACCTTTGGGCTAAAGTGGATGAGTATGGCGGAGACATGATTATCATGTTCGACCAAATCTCATGCAAAGGCGTCGGCGCTATAAACGGTCTCTTCGAAGAAGAGGCAAGACGCCGCGGTATCGATTTCGTCTGGGTAAAGCAGGACCTCTTTGAGGCAGACAACATCTCAAGACGTGACATGCGTGAAGACATCAATAAGTATATGCAACTTGTAAAGCAGGAAGAGCCTGTTGATCCATCACTCGTTGATTTCGACGACAGTGAATCTTGGTAATTTAGGAGGAGAGAAAATGTTAAAAGCTTTAGAGATTATTCTTATAGTTCTCGTATGTCTCTTCTTACTCACAGTAATTATTTACTGGTTCAATCTCGATACAAAACTTGTCAAGGCTTTGGAGAAGACTTTCACAAAGCACTATGACAACATGGAAAGAGACAAGAAACTTTAATTTCAAAAGGACAAATTATGGAAAAGCAAAACAGCAAATTTGTAGTCTTCCTCTATGAAGCAGTAAGTACGTTTGTTACAGCAGCAATAATAATTGCGATACTGTTTACATTCTTTATTCGCTTTATAGGTGTAGTAGGTAGTTCTATGAATCCTACACTCGCCTCCGGCGACTGGGTTATCTTAAACCAGGTCGGTGTAGACTATCAGCCAAATTATGGCGACATAGTTGTAATAAACAACCCTGGCGAGTTGGATGAGAACATAATAAAGCGTGTAATTGCAACAGAGGGACAGACTGTAAACATCAACTTCCAAACCGGTGCTGTCTACATTGACGGAAAAAAGATTGTTGAGAGATATATCAACAACGAAACAACAACCAGCTTTGATGTGACATTTCCACTTACAGTGCCAGAGGGTCAGTGTTTTGTAATGGGCGATAACAGACAAAATTCACTCGACTCCCGTTCGACTCTTGTCGGTTGTATCGATGTCGATACGATAATAGGAAAAGCTGCATTTGGAATTACGGACGACGGATTTGTAGAACTTGATGTGAGGAACTATCAGTAATGGCAGATTTTCAAAAGCAAACCGTCCAGTGGTTTCCTGGCCACATGGCCAAAACCAGGCGTAAGATAAAAGAAAATTTACCGCTCGTCGACGCGGTGGTTGAGCTTGTGGATGCTCGCATCCCAGTATCAAGCCGAAACCCTGAGCTCGACGAGCTGACTGCAAAAAAGCCGAGGATTATTTTGCTTAACAAATGTGATGTCGCCGATAAGGAGGCGACATCGCTTTGGATTAAGCATTTTGAATCACTCGGCGCCTTTGCTCTTGCCGTTGATTGTAAATCTGGCAAGGGCCTTAATAAATTTGACGACATGGTCAAAATTGCCCTTGCAGATAAAATACAATCAAACAAGGACAGAGGAATGCCTGGCAAGGCACTCCGCTTCATGGTTGTAGGTATTCCAAACACTGGAAAATCAACTTTCATAAACAAGATGAGTGGACGCAATCGTCTTAAGACTGAGGACCGTCCTGGTGTTACAAGAACAAGCCAGTGGGTTGCCTGTGGCAACGGCATCGAACTTCTCGACACCCCAGGTGTACTTTGGCCGAAGTTCGATGATCCACTTGTGGGTGACAGGCTTGCATTCATAGGTTCAGTTAAAGATGACATTTTGGATGTTGAAACTATAGCTGTAAGACTGCTTGATGTACTTAAAGCCCAGTACCCTGACACACTTATAAATCGCTATAAAATCGAGCGGGACGACTGCTCGCTCGAATCCTTCGAACTACTTGAAAAAATTGCTGCGGCGCGTGGCATGAAAATTCGCGGTGGCGAATTTGACACAGAGCGCGCAGCAAACACCTTGCTCGATGAGTACCGAGGCGGCGTCCTCGGCCGCCTCACATTCGAGCGTCCGTAAATAAGGAGAAAAAACTCCAATGGAAAAAGAAAAATTCACGCCTGACTTTTCTTTTGAAAAGCAGGGCCTTCACGACGGATTTCACGCAGTTTGTGGAATTGACGAGGCCGGCAGAGGACCTTTGGCAGGTCCTGTTTTTGCCGCCGCTGTTGTCTTACCACTTGACTGTGAAATCCCTGGTCTTAATGATTCAAAGAAACTCACTGAGAAAAAACGTGAGGAACTTTTTGACATAATAATTGAAAAAGCAGAAGCCTTTAGTGTGGCTTCTGCCTCAGAAAAAGAAATTGATGAGGTCAATATTTTGCAAGCGACCTTCCTTGCTATGAACAGGGCTTATGCGGGCCTTGCAGTAACCCCTGACCTCGCTTTAATCGATGGCAACAAAGAACCGGGTCTTCCTTGCACACAGAGGACTATTGTAAAAGGTGACGCGAGGTCGATGAGCATCGCTGCGGCCTCAATCCTTGCAAAAGTTTCAAGGGACCGCTACATGCTTGAGATGGCAAAGCTCTACCCAGAATACCAATTTGAAAAGCACAAAGGTTATGG
>R04__coassemble_742_pt1 | contig 11295 bp, 11 predicted proteins | sample R04__metabat2_low_PE_025 | metagenome-assembled genome bin R04
CTACTATAAATTCCATAAAATCCATGCACATTGGTACCGGTATTCTTAATCTTAATGTCGGAATCCTTTACTGAAGTTCTTCCACCAGGTGCCCCAAGTGTGCATTCAGATTCATTAGTTAAATCTATTGTGGAATTTGAAATTTTAATAGAGTCTTCATCGCCGTTATAATAAACAGTTATACCATCATCTCCACAAGTTGCCTTGATATTGGATTTTTCTATAGTTACTGGACCACCACTCAATTCAATAAGAGATTGCTTAACATTTGCATCGATTGAACAATTATTCATGTAAAGACTGACACCGTAACCATCATCCCAGTCAGCAATAAGATATTCGGCACTTGTTGTAGTAATTGTTACATTATCAAAACTTAATTTACTATCACAAGCGTCAACTAACGAGCCTTTATCTTTATACACAATATTCAAATCGCTGACAGTAGCATTACAGTCAAATACACTAGCACTTTGTGTGCCATCACCAATAATAAGTGTTGCAGGATTGCTCTCATCAGCACTGCTAAATACATAATCTTTATCATCGCCATAAAAAACCTCGCCTGTTACACCTGTAATTGTATTGGTGCCCTTAAAAACAAGGTTGAGTTCATCGGCATAAGCAATATATCTGTTTACTGTAGTTGCAATAGTTACATTATCAAAAGTCAATGTATTAGTTGATTCATCATAGGTAAGTTTGCCGCTTGTAACACCAAAGTCAGATGTTGACAAATCATAAACCGTACCAGTCTTTGTTCCATCGGTATACGCTTTCAAGTTGATGTACCAGCCGCTGACTGCACTTGCAGTGAAATTTATAGCACAGAGGCTGAAAATCATAGCAAGAGCTAAAATAAGACTTATAATTTTCTTCATTAAAAATTCCTCCTTAAAGGTAAAATAAGTTACTCTCTAATAATAAAACAAATATTGGTAAAAGTAAACAAAATGCACAAAAAAAAAACGATTTTTGTGCATTTTGCTAAATTAAACCACAAAACAATAGAGGACCCGGCCGGGTCCTCTTTCTTTTAATTTTATGTGTGGTGGGCGGTGCAGTGTTCACAGTTGCCTGAGCAGCCAGCACACCTTGTAAAGCGCTTTTTCTTGATTGAGTTGTGAAGTGCGAGGATGAAAATTACTGCGATTAGGATTATGAGGATTATTGATACAGGATTCATATGATCAAACCTCCTATCACGTAAACAAGGAATGAGCAGAGCCATGCTACTGCGCATTGGAAGAAGACTACAAATACTGCCCACTTGTGGCCGAGCTCGTTTTTGATTGATGCGATAGCAGCAACGCAAGGGCTGTAGAGCAAGCAGAAAACGAGAAGGGATGCGGCTGCAAGTGGTGAGAGAACTGTGGCAACAGTCTCACCGAAGAGTACCTCGAGTGTTGCAACAACGGATTCCTTTGCAAGGAAGCCGGAAACAAGAGAGGTAACTGTCTGCCAGTTTCCAAAGCCGAGAGGCTTGAAGATTGGAGCGATAAAGCCAGCAATTATTGCAAGCATGCTGTCCTCTGCTGATTCTACAAGGTTGAGTGAGAAATCATAGGACTGTGTAAACCAAACTACAATTGATGCGATGAGGATTACTGTAAAGGCACGCTCAAGGAAGTCCTTTGCCTTGTCCCAGAGAAGTCTTGCAACATTTTTAAGACCTGGCATTCTGTAATTTGGAAGTTCCATTACAAAAGGTACTGCCTTGCCCTTAAAAGAGGTCTTGTTTGAGATCAATGCAACTATTATGCCAACAAGAATTGCAAGGACATAGAGGCCTACCATTATGAGGCCACTGTATTTTGGGAAGAATGCTGCGATGAAGAAAGCATAAATCGGAAGTTTTGCAGGGCAACTCATAAATGGAGTTAGGAGTATTGTCATCTTACGGTCACGCTCCGATGGGAGTGTGCGAGTTGACATTACTGCTGGTACTGTGCAACCGAAGCCTATGAGAAGTGGCACGATTGAACGGCCAGAAAGTCCTATTTTACGAAGAAGTTTGTCCATTACAAATGCAACTCTCGCCATGTATCCGCTGTCTTCAAGAAGAGAGAGGAACAAGAAGAGAACTACAATTATCGGAAGGAAACTTACAACACTGCCGACACCTGCAAAAATGCCATCGATTATGAGCGAATGAACTATCTCATTTACATTGCCTGCAGTAAGGGCGTTGTCGACTACTACTGTGAGCCAGTCGACAAAGGTTTCAAGGAGGCCTTGAAGCCATGCACCGATGACATTAAAGGTCAGGTAAAAGACTGCAGCCATTATGAGGATGAAGGTTGGAATGGCTGTATATTTTCCAGTGAGAATTCTGTCGATTTTCTCGCTGCGAATGCGCTCACGGCTCTCCTTTGGCTTTACGACAGTCTCTTCACAGAGATTGATGATAAAGGAGAAGCGCATGTCTGCAATCGCAGCAGGGCCATCCATGCCTGTCTCCTCTTCAAGTTGGATGACAATGTGTTCTATCATCTCTTTCTCGTTTTGAGAAAGTTTAAGACTCTCGAGAATGTGGCTGTCGCCCTCTATGAGCTTTGTTGCCGCAAAGCGAAGAGGAATGCTGGCGTCTGCCGCATGGTCCTCAATTAGGTGCTCTATGGCGTTAATACAGCGATTCATAGCCTGGCCCTTTTCTGAGTCATCAAAGAAATCGCGACGTCCCTCATATTCTTGATATCGCGCCACATGAATTGCGTGGGATACAACCTCGTCAACGCCCTCGCCTTTTGCGGCAGCAAGAGGCACAACAGGGATGCCGAGTATCTCCTCCATCTCGTTTATGTGGATGTGTCCACCATTTCCACGAACCTCATCCATCATGTTGAGAGCGAGAACCATTGGAATACCGAGTTCCATGAGTTGAAGGGTCAAATAAAGGTTTCTCTCGATGTTCGTCGCATCAACGATGTTGATGATGCCGAGTGGTTTCTCATCGATAATATACTGTCTTGATACTATCTCCTCACTTGTATATGGTGAGAGAGAATAAATGCCAGGAAGGTCAACAACCTTTGTGTTTGGGTGACCTTTAATGGCGCCACTCTTCTGTTCAACTGTTACACCTGGGAAATTACCAACGTGTTGGTTTGAACCTGTGAGTTCATTGAAAAGTGTTGTCTTACCACAGTTTTGGTTGCCTGCAAGGGCATAAGTCAAAACTGTGCCGTCAGGCAACGGATTTTCGAGTTTCGCATCGTGGAACTTACCACCCTCGCCGAAGCCAGGGTGAGCATTGTGTTTTGTGTGATCTTTCTTTTCTTTTTCTGGTTTTTCAGTTTTAGTTACTTCTTTTACCTCGATTTTTGCCGCATCGTCAAGGCGGAGCGTGAGCTCATAATCATGAATACGAAGCTCCATTGGGTCCCCCATTGGAGCGTATTTCATGAGCGTCACCTCTACGCCTGGGATGAGGCCCATATCGAGGAAGTGTTGACGGAGGTCTCCGTCACCGCCGACTGACTCAACTACAGCTGATTTGCCAATTTTTAAGTCTTTGAGTGTCATATTAACAACCTGTCTTTCCGGAGTTAGTTATAACTAACTACCATAGTTAGTCTACTCTAACTGTGGGTGTTTGTCAACAAATTTGGCGCCTGTTTTTTAACAGGCGCCAAGTTTAATGTTGTATTTTATTATTTTAAGTTATTGTTTTACTTAATTATTAGTTATTTCTTGGCAATAACTTCTTTTGCAGCCTTTGCGATGTGGTCAGCATCAAGACCATAAATCTTGAGCATTTCTACTGCAGGACCTGAACCACCGAATGTGTCCTCTACGCCTACACGCTTGATTGGTGTTGGGCAATTCTCTGAAAGTACTTCAGCAACTGCTCCACCGAGACCACCGATTACACTGTGCTCTTCAGCTGTTACAACGCAACCGCACTCTTTTGCAGCCTTGATTACGATTTCTTCATCGAGAGGCTTGATTGTGTGGATGTTGATAACACGAGCATTGATGCCTTCAGCCTTGAGTGCTTCTGCAGCGATTAAAGCTTCGTTTACCATAAGACCTGTTGCAATGATAGCAACGTCGTTACCAGCAACGAGTTCTTTACCCTTGCCCCACTCAAATTCGTATGTTGCTTCGTCAAAGATCTCTGGTACTGCAAGACGACCAAATCTCATATAAACTGGGCCAACATAGTCAGCAGCAGCGAGTACAGCAGCTTTTGCTTCAACAGCGTCTGCTGGGTTGATGATTGTCATGCCAGGGATAGTTCTCATAAGAGCGATATCCTCGTTGCACTGGTGAGATGCACCATCTTCACCAACAGAGATACCAGCATGAGTTGCACAGATTTTAACATTGAGGTGTGGGTAACCGATAGAGTTTCTAATCTGCTCAAAAGCACGGCCTGCAGCGAACATTGCAAATGAACTTGCAAATACTGTAATGCCTGAGAGTGAGAGACCAGCAGCAACACCGATAAGGTTACCTTCTGCGATACCTGCATTGTAGAATCTGTCTGGGAAAGCCTTCTTGAAAACGCCTGTCTTTGTAGCGCCTGCAAGGTCAGCGTCCATTACTATAACATTAGGATTTTTCTCGCCGAGAGCAAGGAGACCGTCACCATAGCCATCACGAGTAGCCTTTTTAATTACGTCTGCCATATTAGAGTGCCTCCTTTAACTCAGCCATTGCCTGGTTGTACTCATCTTCGCTTGGAGCCTTACCATGCCAGCCTACTTGATTTTCCATGAATGATACGCCCTTGCCCTTTACTGTCTTTGCAATAATAGCAGTTGGAGCGCCCTTGAAGTTTTCAGCTGCTGTGAAAGCATCATCGATCTGGTCAAAATCGTGACCATCAATGTTGATTACGTTGAAGCCGAAAGCTTTGAATTTTTCATCGATTGGATAAGGTGAGTTAACCTGCTCGATTGTACCGTCAATCTGGAGGTTGTTGTTATCAACAACTACTACGAGGTTGTCAAGCTTCTTTGCGCCAGCAAACATTGCTGCTTCCCAAACCTGACCTTCTTCAATCTCACCGTCGCCGAGGATTGTATATACTCTGTATGACTTCTGGTTGATCTTAGCGCCGAGTGCCATACCAACTGCAACAGAGATACCCTGGCCAAGAGAACCTGTGCTCATATCAACACCAGGTGTCATGTGCATTGATGGGTGACCTTGAAGGCGTGAGCCTGGCTTTCTGAGAGTCTTAATCTCGTCCTGTGGGAAGAATCCACGAAGAGCAAGTGCACCATAAAGAGCAGGTGCTGTGTGACCCTTTGAAAGTACGAAACGGTCTCTGTCTTCCCACTGTGGGTTCTGTGGGTCAACGTTCAGCTTATACATGTAGAGGTATGTGATAAGGTCTGAAACTGAAAGAGATCCGCCTGGATGGCCAGATTTAGCATTGAATGTACCTTCGATAACACTCATGCGAACCTGTGCAGCATCTTTTTGGAGTTTTGCTTTTTGTTCTGCATTCATTGTTTATCCCTCAATTTCTTTAAAAAATTTTCAAAATATTCAGGAAGCGGAGCTTCGAATTCCACGTACTCCCCGCTTCTTGGGTGCACAAAACCTATGAGGCCGGCGTGTAGGCACTGGCCGGACAAATTTGGTGTGTTCTTTGGGCCGTACACCATGTCGCCTGCGACAGGGTGTCCCTTGTAGGCCATATGAACACGAATTTGGTGAGTCCGGCCTGTCTCAAGCCGGCACTTTATAAAGGTGTAGTCACCAAAACGCTCAAGGACTTCGAAATGCGTCACAGCATTTCGTGAGTTCTTTTCGGTGACAGACATTTTCTTTCTGTCTTTTTCACTGCGGCCTATCGGCGCAGTGATGGTGCCACTGTTCTCTTTGATGTTGCCGTGGACTACGGCACGGTACTCGCGAGTGAAGCTGTGCTCTTTGATTTGCTCGGCGAGCTTTAGGTGGGCATTGTCATTCTTCGCCACTATAAGCAGTCCACTCGTATCCTTGTCGATACGATGGACTATTCCAGGGCGAATAATGCCATTGATGCCCGACAGCGAGCCATCGCAATGGAACATGAGCGCATTCACGAGCGTCCCGTCCGGGTTCCCCGGCGCAGGATGTACGACCATTCCTTTTTGCTTGTTTACAACAAGCAGGTCGTCATCCTCGAAAACTATGTCCAGTGGAATGTCCTGTGGTTCAACATTTAGCAAAGTCGGTTCTGGAATTGTCACTTTTACAACATTTCCAGATTTCACTTTAAAGTTCTTTGCAATAGGTTTTCCGTCAACAGTGACAAGTCCTAGCAGAAGCAACTTTTGGACTGCGCTTCTTGTTAAGTCGTCATTTACAAGGGAGACGGCCGTGTCAATTCTTTGACCCGCCTGGTCCTCCTCGACAATAAAAGTAAAACTGTCACTGTTCACTGGACTCACCTTCCTCTTTTGAAGGTTTTGCAAAAAGAACGGATATTACAAGTAGCACTGCACCAATCGTTACGAGAATATCGGCAAAATTGAAGACAGCGTATTCCATGAAAAGATACTCGATAAAATCAATTACAAAGCCTCTGAAAATTCTGTCAATCAAATTTCCAAGTCCACCGGAAATAATCAATACGAGTGAAACATATTGAAGCTTATTGTCTGCCTTGCCAAGGAACAAATAAAGGAAGGCCAAGATAATGAGAATTCCAGTAAAAAGACTTAAAAGCCAAGTTTTCTCGCTTAAAATACTAAATGCTGCCCCTGTGTTCTCAACATAACGGAATTGAATCACTTTGTCGATAACGGGAACAGCATTCACTGGTTTTATATTGGTGAGAACTAAATATTTCGTAAGCTGGTCAAGTCCAGTAAGTACGGCAACCACAGCAAGCGTTAACGCTATGGTCATTTTAGTTCCTCATTTCTTAGAATAAAGAAATTTCTTTTTCGTCGTCGTCTTCGTCATCAGCAAAGAGGTCTTCACCGGAGTCGATGTCTTCGAACTCGTCATCGTCATCCTCTTCAAGATAGTCATCGATGTTAACATCATCTTCAACTTCTTCAACGTCTTCGTCGATGTCCTCTTCGTCAGAATCAGCAACTACTTGAATTTCAACTTCTACTTCTGGCTCTTCAGTTTCTTCAACTTCTTCAGCCTTCTCTGCCTCTTCGGCCTCTTTTGCAGCCTTGATTTCAGCTGAGAAATCAGGTGTGTATTCAAGAATAGCAATCTGCTTCTTGTAAGAATCGATGAGGTCCTCACGAACTTTTACAGATTCCTCTTTGATGCTGAGAAGATGTGCTTTTTCACGCTCAATCTCTTCTGGGATATTTGCAAGCTTTTCTTCATAAACTTCGTTTGCTTTTGCAAGAAGCTTTTCAGCTGTTTCTTGAGCATCTTTAAGAGTCTTCTCTGCCTTTTCGCTAGCATCGGACTCAAGCATAGAAGCCTTTACCTCAGCTGCAGAGAGAAGTTCTTTTGCATGTTCTTCTGCTTCAGCAATCTTTGTCTCTTTCATGCGTTCAGCTGTGAGAAGAGCATTTCTGATGTTGTCCTCATCATCTTTGTATGACTGAAGCTTGTCAGCTGCAAGACTGATTCTCTTTGTGAGTTCGCCATTGACATGGTAGAGTTCCTCGTAAGATTCAAGAATCTTATCGATGAATTCGTCAACGTCAGCAGCCTTGTAGGAATTCTTTCCTGATGCTTCAAATTTATAGTCTTTGATTTGGGTTGGTGTAAGCATTGGTCTCTCTCCTCAAAAAGTTATGATTGGAAGAACATACCATTGTTCTCGATGTCTTCAAGAATAGCGTCGCCAGTTACGTTTACATTATATGGAGTGATAATGAAAGTGTTATTAGCTGCGCATTTGATTTGTCCACCATTTGCATAAGCGGCACCTGAGAGGAAGTCGATGAGTCTACGAGCAACATCTCTGTTAGCTGCTTCAAGGTTGAGAACTACAGTTCTCTTTGCGTTGAGATGGTCAGCGATTGCTGCAGCATCATCAAAGCGCTCTGGCTTTGCAAGTACTACCTGGAGTGTTGATTTTGCTCCTGACATTGGTACTACGTTTGGATTGTTAGCACGTCTTGGAGATGGAGCCTGATAATCTTCAGCAGCTCTTGATGGAACATAATCGTCCTCATACTCATCGTAATCTTCTACGATTTCGTCCTCTGGCTCAAGACCTGTGATCTTTTTAAGGTTGTCAATAAAGTTTCCCATTTATGAGTCCTCCAAATTAGTATATTCTTGCTCCAAAAATACTGGAGCCTACCCTAACAAGATTTGCTCCTTCGAGTATTGCTTCTTCGTAATCGGAAGACATACCCATCGAGAGCGTATGCATACATATATTATCTATTTTTTTATTATATATGTCAATAAATAATTTATACATGGAAGCGAAGTAAGAACGCACTTCTTTGCTTGTTTCACATATAGGTGGAATTGCCATGAGACCTTCGACTTTTATGTTCGGAAGTTCAGCGATTTCATGGCAGGTTTCAAGAATCAAATTCTGATCGAGGCCCGTCTTGGAGTCCTCCTCGCCTATGTTTACCTCCACAAGTACATTTGTTGTAATGCCCTTTGCCTGTGAAATCTTGGAAATTTCTCTTGCAATTTTAACACTGTCAACCGACTGAATTGTTGAGACCTCGCCAACAATTTGCTTCACCTTATTGGTCTGCAAATGGCCGATAAGATGAACGTCAACACCAGAGAGGTGAAGTTCAGGTTTCTTGCCCATGAGCTCCTGAACTCTGTTCTCACCTATCAAATCGATGTCGCAGTTATCAAGAGCATAATTTATGAAATATGGCTCAACTGTTTTTGTGACAGCCATAAGCTTTGCAGAGCCTTCAGGCCTTCCAGATTTCTGTTCCGCATTTGCTATATTTTCTCTTATAATCTTCAAATTTTCAGAGATGTCAGCGCAACGCTGTGCTCTATAGAGTTCAAGCTCATTCAATGACTTTTCCATCGTAAAGGTCCTTTCCGTTTGTGATGATTTCATCGTAGAGACGAACATAATCACTGCTTTCCGCATTGGCGGTGGTCAAAACATAGTCGTCTGTGCTGTAGATAATATCTATTTTCTTAAACTTTGCTATCTTACCGCTAAGTACATATACACCTTTTTCTCCCTCGTCATTTACTCTGATAGCACTGGCAGGGATTTTAAGGCCATCATAACTGCTTACAACAAGCTCTGCTGATTCCTTTCGAAGTGTTGAAATGTCGGAATTCATAAGGCTTGAGCTGAAGACGATTACAGTTTCATTTTCATCGCCAGTATTCATAGCATAAACCTTTGCATTTATGCTGTTTTCTGAGGAATATGGCAATCTTATGGTGATTGTATCGCCAACCTTGAGGTCAGTGATTGAATTAGAATCAACAACACAGGTGAGGTACCAAGTGAATTCAGTGATAACTTTTCCGATTGAATCTTCTGGTGTCTCTGCCGCATCGGCTTTGAGAGCCTCTTTTACTGTTTCAACTTTGATGTTCTTTATGTCATCGTAGTCAATAAGTTGCTCAAAGCCATCGGTTCCGTTTACGTAGTAACCAGAGAGATTCGTGGAGATAGTTGAATAGTTGATTGTTGCCTTGCTGAGAGTTTCCTGCTGAGCCTTGAGTGATGAAAGTCTTGACTCAAAGTCAAAGTTCTCACCTGTAGCAATCTGTCTTGTTACGACCTTATCTCTCACTGCCTCCACATAGTCGGCAAGGTGAATAACATCGCCCGAATCGATACCCGAGACGAGGTCAATTATCGAGTTATCGATATTGAGGTCGAGGTCATCGATGTCAAATACATAGTTATCTGACTGAGCAGCGAGGCGTGTATAGCGCTCAATTTTTGCATTGACTTCAGTGAGCTTTGTGTAGGTATTTGCGTCTTCAGGATCTGTGAAAACATAAGCTACTGCCTGACCTTTAGCTATTCTTGAGCCATCGTCAACAGCCGCAATAATTGTTCCCTCTTTTTGATTTGTAATGAAGACTTCTTTTCTTACAACAAAGACATCAGTGTCGATTGTGTCCTCAACTGTGTACTCATAAGCAACTTCTGTGTCAACAGCCTTATGGACAACTTTGTATGCCTGAGAAGCTATGTAAATTATCATGAGTATTGAAATAACAAGAGCGCCTATCCTCCTGCTATTTTTCTTTTGTTTATCGTTCATACACACCCTCCTCTTCTACTATTTTTATGGCTTTTTCAAGGAGTTCCTCTTTTTCGAGTTCATCGATGTAAAGCCAGTGAACATTTTCATTTCTTCTAAACCACGTGAGCTGGCGCTTCGCGTAGTGGCGCGTCTCCTGTTTGAGACGCAGGACACAGGTGTCGAGGTCTTCGTCGCCACGCACAAAAGGCGCAAGTTCTTTGAGACCTATCGCCTGCTTGGCGGTTGCGCCTTTTGGATTTCTCACGAAGTCCTCGACTTCTAAGAGAAGTCCTGCGTCGAGCATCAAGTCGACGCGCTTTTCTATCCGGTCGTAGAGGTACGAGCGCTCTCTCGCATCAAGGCCGATAAAGACAGGCGCATACCTGCTCTCTGTCCTCTTTGAGTTTTCAAGCTGAAAACTCATAGTATGGCCCGTTAAGTAGTAGACCTCGAGCGCGCGAAGTACACGACCGGTATTGTTTTGGTGAAGTGTCTTTGCATAGTCAGGGTCAATTTCCATAAGTTTACTGTGCATAAACTCAGGCCCTTTTTCTTGAAGTTCCTCTTGGAGTTCTTCTCGAAGTTTCAGCTTTTCAGTTTCATCGTCATCGAGAAATTCGATATTTTGAAGAAGTGCATCGAGGTAGAGACCCGTGCCACCTACCATGACAACACGCTTGCCTCTGTTTACTATGTCATCAATTATTTTTGTTGCAACATCCTTGTACTTTGCCACACTCATGACTTCATCGTTTTCGACACAGTCTATCATGTGATGCGGGATACCACACATCTCTTCTTTTGTAGGCTTTGCTGTCGCTATGTCCATGCCCTTGTAAAGTTGCATGGAGTCAAACGATAAAATTTCAGCATCAAAATGCTTTGCCAGTTCTACCGCGAGCGCAGTCTTGCCCGATGCCGTAGGACCAACAACCGCAATAATAGGAATCTTCATTATTTCTTCTTTCTCTCAACCTTAGTCTTCTTTCCAGTTTTCGGATCGAGAATGTAAGTGTTATCAAGTTCTCCTACAAGGCTGCGCTTGTAAGAATCTATGTATTCACGGCGAAGGGCTGCCTGTTCTTCGAGTTCTGCTTCTGTCAGTCCTTCTTTTTGTGACTTGTGATAAAGCTCATTTATTCTGTCAAGCTTCTTCTGTTCCAAGTTC
>R04__coassemble_754_pt1 | contig 11189 bp, 11 predicted proteins | sample R04__metabat2_low_PE_025 | metagenome-assembled genome bin R04
ACTAAATTTATTATGTTAGAATTTTAACGATATATATTTAATATTTGGGGGTTTGTAAAAAATGGCAATTGACAACACAGCGTTTGACTTGCCTGAGAGCTCCGAATATACCACAATACCTTACGGTAAACTTGGTATTATCGCCCTCCCAGGTTGCGAAGAACTCGCAGACAAAATCGACCACTACATTGTAAAGTGGAGAGCTGAGAATATGACTCTCAAGAACTCTCCTCTTAACATCGAAGGCTACGCAAAAGATTCTTACCTCGTAAAAGTTTCTTGCCCACGCTTCGGTTCTGGTGAAGGTAAAGCTGTCATCAACCAAACAGTTCGTGGCTACGACATCTTTATTCTTGTTGACGTTTTCAATTATGGTGTAACTTTCAACATGTACGGTATGCAGGTGCCTATGACCCCAGACGAGCACTTTGCAAACCTCAAGAGAGTTATCTCAGCCATCGGTGGTAAAGCCCACCGTATAACAGTTGTTATGCCTATGCTTTATGAAGGAAGACAGCACAAGCGCACATCCCGTGAATCCCTCGACTGCGCTATGGCCCTTCAGGAGCTTGTTACAATGGGTGTTGACTCACTCATCACTTTTGACGCACACGACCCACGTGTTCAAAACTCAATTACACTTAACGGTTTTGAGAACATCTCCCCTATTTATCAAATGATTAAGGCTTTAATCAAGTCTTCCCCAGATATTAACTTTGACCCAGAAAACATTATGGTTGTCTCCCCTGACGAAGGCGGTATGGGACGTGCAATCCACTATGCGACAGTACTCGGTGTTGAACTCGGTATGTTCTACAAGCGCCGTGACTACACAAGAATTGTAGACGGCAGAAACCCGATTCTCGCACACGAATTCCTCGGCACTAACGTTGAAGGAAAAGATATCATCATCGTCGATGATATGATTTCTTCTGGCGAATCGATGCTCGAGGTTGCAGCGAAGCTTAAAGGCCTCGGTGCAAACCGTATTTACGTTTGCACATGCTTCGGCCTTTTCTGCAACGGTCTTGAGAGCTTCGATGAAGCTCAGAGAAACGGCATCATCGACAAGGTTCTTACAACAAATTTGGTTTACAGAACACCAGAACTCAAAGAACGTTCTTGGTACACAGAAGTTGAGATGTCAAAGTACATAGCACTCATCATTGATACTATCAACCACGACATTTCAATCTCAAATCTCCTTGATCCATCTGAAAAGATTCGTGCTCTCCTCGAGAAGCATGAGGCGCAGCTCTCAACAAAGCAAGGCGCTCAGATGAACCTCGGCATTTAAGTTTTCACAAAGTTAAAGGCTCCCAGTCGGGAGCCTTTTTATTTGTGAGTTATGTAATATTTTATTTGATCATATCGAGGAAGTCGGACTCGCTTATTATGTTAATGCCGAGGTCCTGCGCCTTCGTAAGCTTGGAGCCAGCCTCGGCTCCAGCAAGGACGTAGGTCGTTTTCTTCGAAACGGAGCCAGAAACTTTACCACCGTATTGTTCGATGATAGCACTGGCCTCTGGACGAGTATAAGTCGGAAGCGTGCCAGTCAAGACGAATGTCATACCGGCAAAGCGGTCGTCGATTTTTTCGCGTTTGGAATTCATGTTGAGGCCGTGCTCTTTGAGTCTCATAATGAGGTCCAAAGTTTCTGGCTTTGAGAAGAATTCAACAACGCTTTCGGCCATGATTTGGCCAAAGCCTTCGATTTCAAGAACATCGATGACCGATGCTGTAAGGATTGCGTCCATACTGCCAAAGTGTTCTGAGAGAAGCTTTGCAGCTTTCTCTCCCACGTGGTGGATGCCAAAGGCAGAGATGAGTTTTGACAAATCATTCTCTTTTGATTTTTCAATAGCAGAGATAAGATTTATCGCCGATTTTTCACCCATGCGCTCGAGTCCCGAAATATCACTTGGTGTGAGTTCATAGATATCGGCAGGATTTTTTATAAGGTCACTATTTATTAGAAGTTCCACTACACTCTCGCCCAGGCCGTCGATGTCCATCGCCGGTTTTGAGCAGAAGTGGATAAGAACACGGAGAAGCTGGGCTGGACATTCAGGATTCGTGCAACGAATCGCAGCTTCACCGGTTTCTCTGTACACTTCTGCGCCACATGATGGGCAAGCGAGTGGAATAAAATACGGCTCCGTATTGTCTCCATGTTTCACAACGGAGACAACCTCTGGGATGACGTCGCCAGCTTTTCTAATTTTAATAGTGTCACCAATTCTTATCTCCTTCTCAGAGATAAAGTCCTGATTATGAAGAGTGGCTCTAGCGATTGTTGAACCCGCAACAAAAACTGGTTCAAATTCAGCAACTGGTGTCAGCACGCCTGTTCTACCTACTTGGATAGCGATGTTGTTAATTACAGTCTCTTTCTCCTCTGGAGGGTACTTATAAGCTATCGCCCATTTAGGATATTTGGCTGTACTGCCGAGTTCTTCGCGTAATGTAAAGTCGTTGACCTTTACAACGGCGCCATCGATGTCGAACAAAAGCGTATAACGCTCCTCGCCTATTCTTGTAATTTCACTTTCTACCTCTTTTATGTCCTTGCAAGGAGTGTAGAAAGGAACGGTCTTAAAGCCCAGTTCTTTGAGATAATCAAGCGACTGCTTATGCTCTGTAGCATCGAAGTCGCCGTCTATCTGCTGAACATTGAAAATAAAGATATCAAGATTTCGCTCTGCTGTTATGCGAGCGTCCTTCTGCCTCAAAGAACCTGCTGCGGCATTTCGAGGATTTTTAAAAGGCTTTTCGTCATTTAGTTCCTGACGCTCGACAAGCTTTAAGAACACCTCTCGTGGCATGTAAACCTCACCGCGCACCTCGATAAATGGTACGTTTGAGTTGAGCTTCATAGGAATTGATTTTATTGTTCTGAGATTCTCAGTTATGTCCTCACCGACGTCACCATCGCCTCTTGTAGAACCTCTTGTGAAAATGCCATTTACATACTCAAGAGATACTGAGAGACCATCGATTTTTGGCTCAACGACATAAGCTGCACCATTTGTTTTCAGTGCAGAACTTGTGCGCTCTGCGAAATCTTCAATCTCAGAAAATGAGAAAGCATCGAGCAAACTTTCCATGCGGACTTCATGAGGCACTGGTGTGAAGAGTGATGTTGCTGCTTTGCCACCGACTTTTTGAGTCGGAGAGTCCTTTAAAATGAGGTCTGGATATTTTGCTTCAAGGCTTTTGAGTTCATTTTGCAGAGCATCATATTCAAAGTCTTCAATCTCAGGATCGTCATCATTATAATAACGATTGCTGTGGTAATTCAAAGTTTTGACAAGGTACGAAATGCGCTCCCTTGCCTCATCTTTTTCACTGTTTATAAGGTTGTCAAAACTCAATTGATCACTCATTTAAAAGCCCTCAAAGTCCAAAATTATTTACTCATTTATTTTAGCACAAATGCCCCTCATTTACTATATTTGTTTGACTTTTATTTGCTCTGCATTTACAATATTTTTGTAATTAAAATTTTAGGAGTAATACTATGACAGAACAAGAATACAATCCTGATATTATCACTGTTTCAGACGATGACGGCAACGACCACATGTTTGAAGAACTTGACAGAATTGAGACTGACGACGGCAAGCACTATGTAGCACTTCTCCCTGTTTATGAGGAAGCAGAAGACATCCTCGACGGAGACGACGAGATCTTTGTACTTGAGGTTGTTGAGGAGGATGGCGAGACATATCTTCAGCAAATCGAAGACGAAGAGGAACTCGTTGAAATCGGCGACATCATGTTTGAACGCATCAAGAAGAAATATCCATTCCTCGTTGGAGAAGACGAAGAAGAAAGTGAAGACTAAAAGTCAAAAAAGCCCGCAGTTGCGGGCTTTTTTAATTTGTACGATTTATTTATAAAGTGTTTCGCCAAAGCAATCATTGGCAACTATTACTGGAAAATCTTTTAAAGTTAGGCGTTTTACGGACTCGCAGCCGAGGTCAGCGAATGCGACAGCCTCGCATGAGGTTATGCACTTTGAGTAGAGCGCGCCTGCGCCTCCGATGGCTGCGAAATAGACAGCGCCATTTTGCTTTAGCGCCTCATTTACAGCGCTGGACCTTGCGCCCTTGCCCAAAGTTGCGGCAAGGCCAAGTCCTAAAAGACGCGGTGTAAATGGGTCCATACGACTGGAAGTCGTAGGGCCAGCGCTGCCGATGGCGCGTCCCTCTTTTGTCGGCGTCGGCCCGCAGTAATAAATACAAGCGCCATTTATGTCAAATGGCAACTCCTTGCCTTCGTCAAGGAGTGCCATAAAGCGCTTGTGTGCTGCGTCGCGCGCCGTATAGACAACACCAGAAAGTAACACCCTGTCACCTACGTGCAGGGTGTTTGCTTTTTCTTTAAGTTCACTTGTAGAGAGTGAATAAGTCATAATTTTACTTCTTTGAACTTATATAGGTTTTGCCACCCTTTTTGGTGACATTTTTCTTTGATGATACAACATGAGCGCCACTTGATGGTGCAGTTGTTCTGCGTCCTACTGTCTCATAAGGCATAACATAGTCAGGAGCTGCGGAGAGGTCCTCATAAGTTACTTCCTGGAAAGACTGTGCAGGAGCTGCTGCTTTTTCTCTTGAGAGCAAGTCTACACGAGCTCTGAACATAGCATTCTCTTTTAGAAGAGTATTCTGCTGAGCGCTGAGGTCCTGGACCTGGCGCTTGAGACCTTCGTTTTCAAGTTGAAGTTTCTCAATGTAGTCGATTGTGGATTTCTTATCAAAACCCAAAAGACTTGTCTTAAGATAAATATCTTTTTCCATTTTAGCCATAAATCAACCTCATAATGTTTTATTGAGCCAGAGAAGAACATCAGCCATTACAGCGTCTTTGTCAAGCTCGTTTAAGATTTCGTGTCTGTCACCCTCATAAAGCTTAATCTCTACTGGGTTGCCATTTGCTTTATATGCTTCAAAAACAGTCTTTACGCCATCGCCATAAGGGCCAACTGGGTCCTCTGCGCCAGCGATAAGGAAAATCGGAAGTGATTTTTCTGTTGCAGCATAGCAATCTTTAGAGTTAACAAATGAGAGGAGTTCAAGCATATCGCGGAAACCATGGTTTGTGAAAAGGAAACCACACTTAGGGTCAGCGATATATTTGTCTACAATCTCAGTGTCCTTTGTGAGCCAGTCAAAACCTGTTCTCTGCTCAGTTCTCTTATTATAAGCGCCAAATGCAAGGGAGTTTATAAACTTACCCTCTGCAGTGTCGCCCTTAAGTTTACACATAAGTTTTGCAAGTACAATAGCAATACCGTTTGCTGGGTTTGGTCCACCTGTGCCACAAACTACTGCACCTTTGAGGCCCTCGCCATAAAGTGCTATGTACTTTCTTGCAACAAAAGAGCCCATTGAATGACCGAAGAAGAATACTGGTTTGCCAGGATTTTCTTCTCTTGCAATATCAGTGAGAAGTTTGCAGTCATCAACAAAAACAGTACCTTCAACGTTTTCCTGTCCAAAGAAACCATTGATGTATTTTTCATTTACTGACTTGCCGTGACCAATATGGTCGTTTGCATAAACAGCAAAGCCGTTGCTTGCAAGATACTGAGCAAAACCCTCATAACGGTCGATGTACTCAGCCATGCCGTGGTTGATTTGAAATACAGCTTTAACTTCATCACCTATCCACTTTGCTGCGTGAATTTCACAGTCACCAACTGATGATGTGAAGAAGAAATCTGTTCTTGTAACAGCCATAATAATTACCTCCAAAAAGAACTTACAACGAAAATATTTTAACTTTAAAAATAATTAAATACAAGTATTATTGATTTTTCTTATAAATAACTTTGAGGCCTTCAAGAAGCAAATCAGCATTGTAAATCATCTCGTGTCTACAGTGTTTTACAACAATCGTTGCAAGCCCACCAGTTGCGACGATAGTCTTCGGTGGAGAGCTGAGTTCCGCTTCAATGCGGTCCAAAATACCATCAAGCATTTCTGCTGTGCCGAAGACGATGCCAGAGCGAAGGCACTCAGTCGTGTTCGTGCCTATCGTTGCCTTCGGCGAGTGAAGAGAAATGCTTGAGAGCATTGAAGCGCCGTTTGCAAGGGCATCGAGAGAGATTAAAATTCCAGGTGCAATGGAGCCGCCGAGGAACGAGCCATCGGAGTCAAGGACTGTAAGTTTTGTCGCTGTTCCGAGGTCAACCATAACACAAGGAAGTTCATACTGTGAGAGTGCGCCAACTGCAGTCGCAGCAAGGTCTGCGCCGAGTTCTGCAGGATTGTCGAGTTTTATGTTGAGTCCAGTCTTTACACCAGGTCCCAAAATTATAGGTTCTGTTTTTGTAACTTTTCTAACGCCGAGTTTTATAGATCTCGTATGTTCAGGCACTACCGAACTTATAATAGAACCTTCAATTTCTTCTGGAGCAATACCGTTGAGTTCAAAAATGCTAAGAAGTCTTATCGCAAACTCATCGCCTGTCACAGCGCGATCCGTTGCCAGTCGGGACACGAAGAGAAGTTCATCCTCTTTGTACACACCTATTGTGACATTAGTGTTTCCCGCATCAATAACAAGAAGCATCAAGAACCCTCCTTTTCTTTAAAATGATAAAATATAATAACACAAAAAATAAGGGGTAGCAACAAGCTACCCCTTTCAGAAATTAAAGTTGTTTGCCGCAACCTGTGCAGAATTTAGCACCGTCTACAATCTTTGCGCCACACTGTGGGCAGAAGCCACCTGCTGGTGCTTCTGGCTTCTTAGTGCCGCAGTTTGTGCAGAAGTTGCCATTGTTTGTTGCGCCACAAGTGCAAGTCCAACCGCCCTGTACAGGTGCTGCTGCAGCTGCTACTGCTGGCTGTGGGTTCTGGTTTGTCATCTGACCAAGACCAGCACCACCGATAGCGCCCATGCCAAGGCCTACACCCATAACGCCTGATGCGCCGCCGTTCTCGCCTGCTGCCTTAACGCCTTCAGCCATTGTCTTCTGGATGTCATAGTTTGCAGCATTGACATTGTTTGCCATGTTGTAAGAACGCTGCATTTCTTTGATTGTTGCTGCATCTTCCTCTGTTGGCATAAATGCGCCGTTTACTGTGAATGTGCAAACCTCGAAACCACGCTGACCTGCCCACTCTGCTGAGAGTTCATTGTTGATGAGGTCACGAACGATTTCAGACTTAGAACCGATTGCTGTATAAGCAACTGCCTGCTGTGTGCCAAGTGTTGAAATAGCAACACCAATCTTGTCAAGAATACCTGACTTGAGGTTTGAAAGGATACCCTCGTCGTTGAGTTTGATTTCAACTTTAGAATCTGTGCCAACGAACTGAGCACCGATGTTCTGATAGAAGAGAAGTGGGTCAGAAACCTTAACAGTGAGCTGACCATTGCCCTTGATTGTGATATCGAGCTGCTCGCCCATTGAACCTGTGTGGTGGAATCCTATGTCACCGCAACCCCACTTAACAGGAGCAGCGATGAGTTCACACATGTTAATGAAGTAAACTCTCTGTGAGCTGAAGCGCTGTCCGCCTGCTGACCACTGGTTGAGAATTTCTTTGCCTACGTTTTTAAGAGCTTCGCCAAACTTCTGGTTTTCACCAGGTATAAATGACGGAGCAGTCTCCTCCTCATAAGTATAACGGCCTGGCTCTGCGCAAAATTCAACGATAGCACCGTTGTTTACGAAGATCATTGCCTGACCTTCCTGAATATCAATACCAGAACCTGCTGAAATAAGGTTGTCATCAGCCTTTGTGTTCTTTCCGCCATCAACGATAATCTTTTCAGCGCTCTTCATGATAACGCCGTCTGACATATCACCACTCTGGAAGTACTCCTTCCACATTGCGGAAGAAGCTGCGCCTGAAAGGCCCTGTACGCCAGCACCAACAACGTCAGATACGCCCTGTGCTGCAAGTTTTAAAAGTCCCATAATATTAGTCTCCTTTTCTAAAGAGTTTTTTATAAATTTTTATGCTTCCGTAATGGAAGTGATGTACCAGGAATAAAGTGTGTCCATTACAAGTTTTGCGCCACAGTACGGGCACTCATGAACATCAAGGACACCGAGTGTTGCATTGCAATTAGGACAGACATAAGAGAGTGCAGTCTCTGTCCCGCTCTGCACAAAACGAAGTGAATAATCAATCTTATACCTCGTCTCAAGTCGCTTTTTCTCTCCACCATTTTCAGGGGTGAGATCAAAGCCACAGGAAACTTGATAATTTATTGTAGCATATTCCTCTGATTTTTTGTAGCCCGCAATAGAGATCTTATTAAAGACGATATCGCTGACTTTAAAGAGTTCATCCGCTTTTTGTATTGAGTTTATAACCTCTACACTTGCGTTTTTTGCATTGAGTTCTTCACGGCCTTCGTATTTTACAGCTATGAACTCTCTTATAAAATCTTTTATGTCTGTCTCGGCGTCGCTTTTACTGAAGTTTTTAAAGTCCGCCTGGACTTTACGAAGGTAAACTTCAGTTGCACCCGAGACAGAGCGCGGCGTTGGCGTCTCGGCGCCCTCGAGGAGGGTCTTTGCGGCTTCTGCCACATTGTAAATCTGTGACGGAGTGAGGCCGGTTGCACCGACCGTCACCTCCATGACGTCACCACGAAGTTTACGAATAAGTTTTTCTTTTAAAATTCCCATTAGAAGCCGTGACCTCCTCCGCCGTGGGAGCCACCGCCGCCACTACTGTGGCCGCCGCCTCCGCCACCCGAGGACTCGGATGGCTTATAAAAGTCGTGAATTACTTCTTCACGGTGTCCCATAAAGTGCGAGTTCCTACTGAGCACTTGGAAGTTTTGCTGATAGACATCAGCAACTGGTTTCTTGTTTGATTTCCTTTGAATAGCAAAAACAATAAATACGATTACAACCGCAACTATAAGTGATATTACAAGTGAAGTTGTTGACGGTAAAACTTTCTCAATTGTCGATGGGAAGAGATACTTCATTGTAGCCTTATCGGTCTTTACAAAGAAACTATAGTATTCCTCATCAGTTGCGTATGAACAAGTGTCGTCAAGAAGACTATATGCCTTACTTGAAGTAAGCATCGATTTATAAGAACCCGATGTATTGATATAGACCTGTCTGTTGTCCATGTCAACAGCGTAGAGAACGCCGTCCACTTCATTGTCAAAGTCGAGTTTTGTAATGTAGAAATCATAAAAGTCATCAGTGAATGTTCTTTCATCTACACCACATGCGTCGTCATAAGTGAGGAAATATACATTTACTCCCCGCTCCGAGAACCTCTTCTCTGCAAGTTCCTGAAGTTCTGCCTCCTCATGATCGTTTAAAAGATTTGCAAAATCCCAAACGTTGTCATAGGTGTGGGCGCTCTCCATGAGTGAGTCATAATAAGGTGCAAAGTAGGAATAGTCGTATCCATTTTCGGCTGTATAGGTGTCCGTCAGTGTCTCATAGTCACCGTTTAAAGCGATAACTGCCTTTTTAGCAGCGATTTCAAAATAGACTGGCCAATCGTATGCCGAGCCATACAGGGACTCCTCAAGAGCTTCACCATAGACAAGTTGCATCTCTTTGAAGGTGAAAGCATCAAGCAAATCAGGTGTCGCATCGATATAAACTTGACAGTTATCGAGGTCGACACCGAAGATTACAGCCTTTTCTGTCACACCGATGTAGTGATTGACAAAATCTTCAAAGAACTGCTCTGTTGTTTCACCGTAGGCATCGCCTGTGCCAACGAAATAAAATCTTATGCCAAGTGAATCATAGTAACTATTTGATATTTCTGTGAGTTCAGTCGAATGATTATAATATCTAAGAACTGAATTTCCGATGTCGTAGACATAGTCAGTTGAGTTACCATAATTTTCCTTATCTATGAGGGAATCAATAGTTGCAAAATTCTCATCACTTAGCGCAGATGCAAAGATTGCAAAAACAAATATAAGGGATAGTGCTAAAACGAGAGATAAAATTTTCTTTGTCATAACAGCACCCCCCTACATCGCAAATAGCCTTATAAGCAAGGCTATTATCTGTGTTCCGAGGAAGCCTCCACCAGCATAGAGTGCGGCCTTGAGCTTACTTATAGGAAGTTTGCCTGTGACCTTACCAGTCTCGCCGTTTATTGCGAACTGGTAGAGTTTGCCTTTGTAATCGACGTTAAAAAGCCAAACTGGAAGCATGGCATATTTCGCATTCTCGTTTTGATAGCTCGGTGAATATGATGTGACGAGTTTTTCCATGTATGGGCCTGCTTCTTTAATTGAGTCTGACTTCATCTCTGACGCTGTTCTCTCATGAACAGCGGCTTCTTTTTCTTTTGCCGTCTCGTCATACTCCTCGGCATAATAACCCGCCATAAATGCAGGGTTGAATGCCGTGAGTCTTGAATAATCAAAAGGTTCAATTCCGCCCATCAGAGCGTCATCAAGATTTTTAAGACCATCGGTCGGAATGCTCTCAAATTTACCACTGACATCCATGTCGACCATGAACATCTCATGGTCTATTACCTTGTCATATCCACGTTTGTGGGAATGCGTATTTTCAGCACTTACCACCACGTGAGCGGTCTCATCATAGGAATGAAGCCAGAAAGGTACGTAGACGCCCTTCATTTTTTCAATAACATTTTCTGTTGAAAATGCTTTAGGTGTAAGCGGGCCAGTTGTAGTGTACTTTTTGTAAATACTCTTTGCCTCATCCTCTGTAATTGCAAATGGAATTACACAGTCAGGCTTAAAATTGCCCACCATCTTATTGGTAAGAGAAATAGCACGTCCGCAGAATGCACAGGTTGTAGCAATTGTAGACTTTGAAGTTATTACCTCCGCGCCGCAGTTGCTGCAGGAATAAACTACAAGGTCGGAGGTGTCAATCTTTGTAGATTCATCGACAGCCTTGTCCTGCTCGTTTGCCTCCCTTGCAACCTTTTCAGAAGGCGCCTCGGGTTTCTTTTCTGCAACGCCACGCGCAGCGTCGGCCTTTGCCATCGCGGCATCAAGTTCATCAACCGTGAATTTGCCTTCGCAATATTCACATTTAAGGCAACCTGCTGCCGCGTCCCAAAACAGCTCGGCCGAGCAGTTTGGGCAGCTATATTTTTTCATGAGCATTCCTCCGAATAAACAATCTAAATAATTATAACATAACCTAATAGCATTTTCATTATCGTTTTACGTTTGTGATTTTGCACATT
>R04__coassemble_795_pt1 | contig 10847 bp, 9 predicted proteins | sample R04__metabat2_low_PE_025 | metagenome-assembled genome bin R04
AATTTGGACCACTTCAGTATCGTTCTGTAAGATTTGAAACCGAAAGACTTGATATTCCAAACTTCCAAGGCAATGCCGCAGTGAACTATACGTCCACTGACGAGCCTTGGACAAGAATCATCGAACACAAGTGGTTCGAGTTTGGCAAAGACAAGGATGGTAATGACATACCATTTACAATAATCTCGAAGGAATACTCCTCCGAGTGGAACCTCGGCGACGAGCCTTATTACCCTGTAAACGACGACAAAAATAGCGCTTTGTACCAGCAGTACAAAGCACTCGCAGAACAGTCGTCTGTTATCTTCGGCGGTCGCCTCGGCGAGTACAAGTATTACGACATGGACCAAGTAATCGCTGCCGCTCTTGAAAAATCAAAGGAGATCTTATGAAAAGACTAATTTCTTTTTTACTTGTTTTAATATTCCTCTTCTCTTTTGCGGGTTGCAAAAAGGACGAACCAGTATCCACTTCTGAGGAAGTGACTACAAGTGTAGAATCTGGCTCTGAAAGTTCCGCCTCTACTTCGGCGAAGACTGAAGAGGCCTCTACGACAGAGGCGACTGAGAAGAAGGGCATTTTAGGCATCTTCAGTAAAAAAGATAAGGATGAAACAACAGAGGCGAGTACAACAAAAGGGAATGTTGTTACGTCTAGTGCTGCAACAAAGCAGAGCTCTGATGAGACTAAAGCTGCAGGTACGACAAAAAGTAGCGGAACTACAAATGGAACTACTAAAGCTACAACTAAAGCTACAACTAAAGCAACTACTACCACAACAAAGGCTACAACCGCTGCTGATGCTAATGATACTTACAGAAAGCAGCTTGAAAGTACTTACAATGTAACTATTTGTTATGGCAATGAACTCTCTTGGTACCCTGGTGCTTATGGCGGGGAGACAAGAATTACAGATGCCGATGAGATAGCAAAATATCTAAAAGAGATGGAATCTGTACTTAAAGTTTTTCCAACAGGTTTCTTTAAAGACTTTAATAACTATGGAATGCCTATAACATTCTTGCTGATTAAATCTGCAGGTGGCAATTATGCAGGTATAACTGACAGAACTTATGGCACCGATAAAATTGTTGTATCACTCGTGGCATCATCTGAAAATAGTATGTTTTTCTTTACAATGAGCCATGAAATTATGCACTGCATAGATACATATTTGTATCTTAAATGTGGTGAGTCTACAATAAATGATCCTTATACGGCATTAAATCCAGCCGGATTTACATATGGCGGAAGCAATGGTAGTCAATATGTTTATGGCGCATCTACTGCAACCGGTGAGAATCGTTGCTTCGTAAAAACAAATTCACTTTACAATGTTAGAGAAGACAGAGCAGATGTATTTGGTATGATGTGCAATGTTTATCTTACAACTGCACTCGCAAAGGGAACGACAACCTTTGAAAAGGCAGATTTGATAAACAGCCAAATCAAAGCAAACTTCCCATCCGCAAAATCTGTTACAACAAACTGGGATAAGATTAGTAAATAAAATGGACCAAGTAATCGCTGCCGCTCTTGAAAAATCAAAGGAGGTTTTATTATGAGCAAAGTTATAGTACTCTACAACCCTTATTCAGACAACAATCAAGGAAAGGCAAATGCCGAGAAGATTGTTGAGTTCTATCCAGATGACGAAGTTGTGTTTGAGGATATTACAATTGTATCCAAGGATTACAAGGCATTCTTTGGTGGTATCAAAGATGAAATTGTAGTGCTCTCAGGTGGCGACGGTACTCTTAATAGATTTGTAAATGAGGCCACAGGCATTTTTGAGGGTACAGATATTTATTACTATGCCGCAGGCACAGGCAATGACTTTTTGAATGATATCCCAGATGAAGAAAAAGGTGGAAAGCCATTTAAAGTAAATAAGTACATAACTGATCTTCCTGTTTGCACAGTAAACGGAAAGAAATGGCTCTTCTTCAATGGCATTGGCTATGGAATAGATGGATATTGTTGTGAAGTTGGCGACAAAATCCGCGAAGAAAATCCGGGTGCAAAAATCAACTACACGTCAATTGCAATTAAAGGTTTACTTTTCCACTATAAGCCAACTCACGCAAAGGTGACAATTGATGGTGTTACTAAGGAATATGATAAAGTTTGGCTTGCACCTACCATGAACGGCCGTTTCTATGGTGGTGGTATGAATGCATGCCCAGATCAGGACAGACTTAACCCAGAGCATAGTGTCTCAACACTTCTTTACTATGGTGTTGGCAAACTTAAGGCTCTTATTGTTTTCCCAAGCATTTTTAAGGGTGAGCACATAAAACACACCGAGATGATTGAAATCACAAAAGGTCACAAGGTTAAAGTTGAATTTGACCGTCCAGTGGCCCTCCAAGTAGACGGTGAAACCGTTCTCGGTGTTACCGAATACGAAGTAGAAACAAAATAATGGAAAAAATTGAAGAGTTAAAAAGGATAATTGATGAGGCGGAGAGGATCTGCGTATTTACAGGAGCAGGGATTTCGGTGCCGTCCGGGATACCGGACTTTAGGTCGGCCGATGGACTGTATAACCAGGACTCGGGGTACAATGTAAGGCCAGAGGAGATTATCTCACATAGCTTCTTCCTCCGACACACGGATATGTTCTTCGACTTTTACAAGTCGAAGATGGTGTATCCGGGTGCAGAGCCGAATGTGGCGCATAAGTATTTTGCGGAACTGGAACGTGCTGGAAAGCACGTGTCAGTTGTGACGCAAAACATAGACGGCCTACATTCGGCGGCAGGGAGCAGCGAGGTGTACGAAATACACGGTAGTGTACTTCGTAACAACTGTACTCGCTGCGGAAAGTTTTATGATGCCTCATATGTCATGAATCCAGACAACTGCGACGGGAACATTCCACTTTGCAGTTGTGGTGGCATCATAAAACCAGACGTGGTTCTCTACGAGGAACCACTGGACGACTCCGTCGTCTCCGGTGCCGTCTCTGCCATCGCATCGGCCGATACGATGATAATCATCGGCACCTCGCTCGTCGTCTATCCTGCCGCGTCATACGTCCGTTACTTCCGCGGCCGAAATCTGGTCATTATAAATCTTGAACCAACCCAAATGGACAGCATCGCAAATTTGGCAATTTATGAAGACATTGCCTCAGTTGTTTCAAAACTTAAATAAAAAGCTAATTTTAGCACTTTAAAGTGTTGACTTAAACGCTTTAAAGTGCTAAAATGTTGCCATTCTATACTATTATAATTTATTAGAGGTGAAAATTATGCCGATTTTTGAGTATCTTGAAAGGAACGCGCGCGAGTATGGCGAGGACGTAGCGCTTGTGGAGATCAATCCAAAATATGAGCCAGAGGCTCGTATGACTTGGAAGAACTATGCGCTTGTTGAGCCACAGCCAGGTGAGCCTTTCAGAAGAGAACTCACTTGGAAGGAATTCGACGCAAAGGCAAATAGATTTGCAAACCTTCTTATTACCCGTGGCATAAGCAAGGGTGAAAAGGTTGCAATTTTGCTTATGAACAGCATCGAATGGCTTCCAATTTATTTTGGCATTTTGAAATCAGGAGCTGTCGCTGTACCACTTAATTACAGATATGACGCATCCGAGATTAAATACTGTCTCGAGAAGTCCGACTCATCGATGCTCGTCTTCGGCCCTGAGTTTACAGGCCGAATCGAGGAGATAGTTGACAGGATTCCAGACGTTCGTGAACTTTTCTATGTTGGTGAGGACTGCCCTTCATTTGCTGACTCTTTTGAGAAGATGAGTGAATGCTGCTCACACAGAAAACCACAGATTGAAATCACTGATGCTGATGACGGTGTAATCTACTTCAGCTCCGGTACAACAGGTTTTCCAAAGGCAATTCTTCATGCTCACCAGAGCCTTATGCACTCAGCTCAGACTGAGCAGGCACACCATGGTCAGACGAGAGAGGACTGTTTCCTTTGCATTCCACCGCTTTACCACACAGGCGCGAAGATGCACTGGTTCGGCTCACTTATCTCTGGTTCAAAGGCAGTACTTCTCAAAGGTACAACACCTGAGCTTATAGTTAAAACTATGTCCGATGAGCACTGCACAATCATTTGGCTCCTTGTTCCTTGGATGCAAGATGTACTGGATAACATAGACAACGGAACTATTGACCTCTCAAAATATGAACTCTCTCAGTGGAGGCTCACGCACTCCGGTGCACAGCCGATTCCACCTGCACTTATCAAGCGCTGGCTTTCCGTTTTCCCTCATCACAAGTATGATACGAACTATGGACTCTCCGAGTCCATAGGCCCAGGTTGTATCCACTTGGGAATTGAAAACGTGGAGCATGTAGGCGCGCTTGGCAAGGCGGGCTTCGGCTGGCAGATTAAGCTTTGCTCTGAGGAGGGCGAAGAGGTGCCACAGGGCGAAGTAGGCGAGATTTGGATCTATGGCCCTGGTGTTATGAAGTGCTACTACAACGACGAGAAGGCAACAGAGGAGACTCTCAAAGATGGTTGGCTTCTCTCGGGCGATATGGGTATGATGGACGAAGAGGGCTTCATCCACATCGTAGACAGAAAGAAGGATGTCATCATCTCAGGTGGTGAAAATCTCTACCCTGTACAGATTGAAAACTTCCTTCGTAAGAACATTGCAATTAAAGATGCAGCTGTTATCGGCACACCAGACGCACGCCTTGGTGAGAAGGCAACAGCAGTAATTGAAATTAAAGAGGGATATACTCTCACAGAGGATGAGGTAAACGAGTTCTGTCTCGACCTTCCTCGTTACAAGAGACCACGCGAGATTATCTTCGCTGACATCCCAAGAAACCCAACAGGCAAGATTGAAAAACCGGTTCTCCGTCAGAGATACTGCGGTACTTCAGTTGTTGCTCATCAAGTGGAGGAGGACTGATTATGGCAAAACTTATGATTGGTAATGCCGCTGTCGCAGAAGGACTTCGCGACGCGGGTTGCCGCCTTGTCTCGTCTTATCCTGGCACACCTTCTACGGAGATTACTGAGAACGCAGTAAAGTACCCTGAAGTTTACTGCGAGTGGGCTCCAAATGAGAAGGTTGCACTCGAGACGGCGGCTGGTGCGTCAATTGCCGGCGCACGTGCGTTTGCCGCACAGAAGCACGTCGGCCTCAACGTTGCAGCCGACCCACTTTACACGATGTCCTACATCGGTGTAAACGGCGGCCTCGTTGTTGCAGTTGCCGACGACCCTGGTATGCACAGCTCACAAAATGAACAGGACTCAAGGCACCATGCCAAAGCATCAAAGACTTTGATGCTTGAGCCATCAAACTCACAGGAGTGCTATGACTACGCAAAACTTGCATTCCGTCTGTCAGAGTATTTTGATACACCAGTTTTGCTCCGCCTCACAACTCGTGTTGCACATTCAACATCACTCGTTGAGACTGTAAATGACGGCGAAGTTGAACTTAAGGAATATACTAAAAATCCACAGAAAAATGTAATGATGCCGGCTATGGCGAAGGTTCGCCATGTCTTCGTAGAAGAGCGCTATGACAAAGAGGTTGAATGGGCAGAGAACTGCGCCATCAACACTGTCGAGTGGAACTCGAAGAAGATAGGTGTCATAGCTGCCGGCATAACTTATCAGTATGCAAAAGAGGCTTTGGGTGACAAGGCATCCTACTTAAAACTTGGTTGTGTCTATCCACTTCCAGAAAAGCTTATTAAAGACTTTGCAGCTGAGGTTGAGACACTCTACGTTCTCGAACAACTCGACCCTGTATTTGAGGACCACTGCAAGGCACTCGGTCTTTCAGTTATCGGCAAAGAGAAATTTACAAAGCTTGGTGAGTATTCACAGGCTATGATTAAAAAGGCAATCCTCGGTGAGGAGAGCAAGTCCCTTACTGCCGACGCTCAGGTACCTGGCAGACCACCTTGCCTTTGCGCAGGTTGTCCTCACAGAGGCCTTTACAGTGCTTTAAAACAACTTGATGTCTTCGTTTCAGGCGATATCGGTTGCTACACTTTGGGCTCACTTGCACCTCTCGGTATGGTTGACACCTGCATTTGCATGGGCGCCTCTGTCTCATCACTTCATGGTAGAAACAAGGTAAGACCGGACGAGGCTAAGAAGTCTGTCTGCGTTATCGGTGACTCAACATTTATTCACTCCGGTATTACAGGTCTTATCAACATAGCTTACAACCAGACAAATTCTAAGGTTATCATCCTCGACAACTCTATTACTGGTATGACTGGCCACCAGCAGAACCCTACAACGGGTAAGCGCATAAATGGCGACCCTACAACCGCTGTTGACCTCACTGCTCTCTGCCACGCTGTTGGCATCGAGCGTGTAATAGTTGTTGACCCTTATGATATTCCAGGAACAAAGGCTGCGATTGAAGCAGAACTCGCAGTAGATGCACCATCAGTTATCATCTCGCGTCGTCCGTGCGTTCTTCTTAAGGAAGTCCCGAAGAACCCACCATTTACTGTAGACGCGGAGAAGTGCGTCGGCTGCAAGGCGTGCCTCAAGCTCGGCTGCCCTGCAATCTCAATCAAAGACGGAAAGTCTTCGATTGATTTCACGCAGTGCGTGGGCTGCGGCATGTGCACGCCTTACTGCAAGTTCGACGCTATAAAGGAGGGCAAGTAATATGACAAAGTCTATTATGATTGTTGGCGTTGGCGGACAGGGAACCCTTCTCGCATCACGTCTTCTTGGCAACGCTTTGCTCTCTGCAAAGTATGACGTTAAAATTTCAGAGGTGCACGGAATGAGCCAGCGTGGCGGCTCTGTTGTCACCTATGTAAAATACGGAGAGTCAGTCGACTCACCTATAATTGAAAAAGGCGAGGCCGACATCATCCTCTCCTTTGAACAGCTTGAGGCCGCACGCTGGCTGCCATACCTCAAGACAGACGGAAAAATCATTGTAAATACACAGTGCATTCATCCTATGCCGGTTATCATTGGAGCTGCGACATACCCGGATGGTATTGTCGACAAGCTCAAAGCCACCGGCGCAGACGTCGTAGCGGTTGATGCTTTGGCCATCGCGATGTCTGCCGGCAACGCAAAGGCCGTAAATGTCGCCCTTATCGGCGTCATGGCAAAGCAGACCGAGATTTTGTACGACGTCTGGGTGGACACAATCAAGTCCACAGTTCCAGAAAAATTCTTGGAACTTAATCTCAAAGCATTTGATCTTGGATACAATCTTTAAAATTTATTAAAAAATCCCTCCATTGGAGGGATTTTTATTTTGAACATTGTTTCAAGTTTGTTCACAAAGTTGTTCACAATTTATGAATTTTGTGGTTTAATTATTAAGTTAAGATTATTTTAAGTAAGTTAAAGTAATATTCTATTAATAGTTGGAGGAAAAATTATGAGCGTAGGAAAGATTTTAGTTGTCGATGACGACACCAATATTGCCGAACTCCTTAGGCTCTATATGGAAAAGGACGGCTATGATGTTGCGATCGCCAATGACGGTGAAGCCGCTATAAAGGCATTTGTTGACACAAAGCCTGATATAGTTTTACTCGACATCATGCTTCCAAAAATGGACGGTTGGCAGGTATGCCGTGAAATTCGTAAGATGTCAGACACACCTATTATTATGGTAACCGCCAAGGGTGAGACATTTGACAAGGTTCTCGGTCTTGAACTCGGCGCTGATGATTATGTTGTAAAGCCGTTTGACACAAAAGAGATTATGGCCCGCATTAAGGCCGTTCTTCGCAGAACTGCTACTGTTTCCGAAGAGGAAAAGAAGCTCGTAGAGTACGACAATCTTGTTGTAAACAAGACAAATTATGAACTTAAGATTCGTGGCGAAATAGTTCCTACACCTCCAAAGGAACTTGAGGTACTCTTTTATCTCGCTTCCAATCCAAACCGAGTTTTCACAAGAGATCAGCTCCTTGATGAGGTTTGGGGATTTGATTATTATGGCGGTTCACGAACAGTAGACGTACACGTAAAGCGTCTTCGTGAGAAGCTTGAAAATGTCTCTGACAAATGGGAACTTAAAACAGTATGGGGAGTAGGTTATAAGTTTGAAACGAAGGAATGAATTTCGAATTCCTAGACGAACTAACCTCTTTTTTGAATATTTTAGAGTAACATTTTTGCTTATTATTGTTACGACATTTGCACTTTGTGCAGTATTCATCATGTTCATGATGAACTACTGGACCTCCTCAAATGTCAAAACCATAAAACGCAATGTTGCCTATCTTGTACAGTCGGTTGAGGTCGCAAATCGCACTGGCAATACGGACACCCTTTACGTGGACTTCCACACGGTGTCCGACACCGTAGGCGGTGACTTCTTCCTAACCGACAACGACGGCAACATTGTAATTTGCAAAGAAATCTTGGATGACAATCTAAACCATGTCTATGAGAACGCAAGAGAGTGTAAGGTTCACAGGGACTACTGTGTGTCCTCAAGCATTTTAGAGAAGACAACCGCCAGTGGATATTACACAATGGACAACGTGCGAGGCCTGGACGACACCTACTCCATTATTGTCGGTCAAAAAGTCCTCGGTGACGACGGCACCTCGGTGGGCTTTGTCTATGGTATTCTTCCTGTTGAGGAGAACATAAACTCATACATCGTTGACATGCTCAAGATGTTCCTTGCAGCTGAAATTGTTTCTCTAGTTTTTGCGATGGTTTTCGTCTATATCAATTCTTACAGAATGACAAAGCCACTTAAAGAAATGGCTAGAATAACAAAACTTTACGCCAAGGGAGACTTCTCTCAGCGCATAACCGTAAAGGGCAACAATGAACTTACGGACCTCGCTGAGAAGCTCAACTCCATGGCGGAATCGCTGGAGGTCCTCGATGACTCGAGGAGCGCCTTCGTCGCGAACGTCTCGCATGAGCTGAAGACGCCTATGACTTCGATAGGCGGCTTCATCGACGGCATGCTCGACGGCACCATAAAAAAAGAGGAACAGAACTTCTATTTGAAGATTGTCAGTGATGAGGTGAAGCGTCTCTCAACCCTTGTTCAGACGATGCTCACTCTCTCAAAAATAGAGGCGGGCGAAGAGAAACTGAAGCCTGCAAAGACTGACCTTAAAAACTTACTTTTCAATGTCCTTCTGAACTTTGAAAAGTCCATCGATGAAGCAAAAATTGAGATCTCGGGCTTCGAGGATATGGACTCTGTGAAAGTTATCGCAGATGAGAAGATGCTTTATCAGGTCATCTACAACATCTATGATAACGCAGTCAAGTTTACGAACGAGGGTGGAACAATTTATGTCGAACTTCTCGAGGAACTTGACAAGGTTACAATCAGTATTGCCAATACGGGCGAGGGCATAAAAGATGAGGAACTTCGTCACATCTTTGAGCGCTTTTACAAGGCGGACAAGTCCCGAAGCGAGCATGTCAAAGGCGTAGGTCTTGGCCTCAATTTGGCAAAGAATATTGTGGAACTCCACGGTGGTGAAATCTCAGTTTCATCGACACCTGGAGAGCTCACAACATTTAGTTTTTGGATACCAAAGGAGAACTAAAATGTACGAAAACGAATACGAAGTAATTGACGTTGATGTTGAAGGTCAAAAGCCGAAGAAGTGTAAGAAAAAACGTGGCAGAAAAATTTTTGTTATTGTTCTCATTGCCATCGTTCTTATCTCCGCTACAGTGGCTGGAATTCTTCTTGCAAAAGGTGACATTAAAATTACCGTAAAAGGCAAGGATAACGTTGACAACACATCGGCATCTCTCGAGATTGGCGAGTCAAAAGAGTATAACTCAACAAACGCTGACGGCACTTTGACATCGGTACAAATTGCCGAAAAAGTGAAGCCTTCGGTTATGGCTGTACTTGTTTACAAGAACGGCCAAAAGTCTGGAGAGGGTTCAGGCATATTCATGAGCGTCGACTCCACAAACACCTATACCTACGTGCTTACTTGTGCCCACATAGTAAGCTCGAGTGGTGTTTCTGTTAAGATCCAACTTGAGGACGAGACTCAATATGACGCCGATATTATAGGCTACGACACGAGAACAGATGTCGCTGTTCTTCGTGTAAAGGCAACTGGCTTTACAGTTGCAGAATTCGGCGATTCGTCTGTCCTCAAGGTAGGCGAACCTGTCTACGCTATAGGTAACCCAGGCGGAACAGAATTCTACGGTTCATTCACAGGTGGATATGTCTCAGCAATAGACAGACCGACATCGACCTCATCCTCAGGTTATACGATGGAATGCATCCAGCATGACGCCGCTATAAACCCTGGTAACTCAGGTGGTGCTCTCGTCAACAGCTATGGCCAAGTTATCGGTATGAACTCATCTAAAATTGCCGATGAAGACTACGAAGGTATGGGATTTGCAATACCTATCAATGTTGCAAAAGATGTTGTCGCTGACATCCTTGAAACTGGATATGTTCAGGACAGAGCGAAGCTCGGTATCTCCTATGTCGAGGTAAGCTCCAACCAGACATACAGCATGATTGTAAAAGTAAACAATCTTCCAACTGGTTCCATTATCATCGCAACCATCGACAGTGATGGCGCCCTTGCAGGCACCGATGTTGTCGCAGGCGACCTCATCATCGCCGCAAACGGCAAGGACCTCACAACGGCCGATGTCCTGCTCGACATTATCGAGGATGCAAAACCAGGCGATTCGTTACAGCTTACAATCGCACACATAAACCAGGATTACTCAATCAAGAAATTTGACGTAACTGTTAAACTTGTTGAGGACACTGGCTCTTCGGTTGAGACAACAACAGAGCAGAGCGAGGGTTCATTTGTTAACCCTTATGCAGGCAAATAAGAAAAGTTTTGAGCCTCCCAGCTTTGGGAGGCTCTTCTTTTATATATAAA
>R04__coassemble_813_pt1 | contig 10713 bp, 12 predicted proteins | sample R04__metabat2_low_PE_025 | metagenome-assembled genome bin R04
GATATGAAAAAGGGCTCCCAGTCGGGAGCCCTTCTTTTGTGTAATTGTAGGATTAAATCCAACCGAGTGCGATGAAGAGAGCGAGGAATACAACAACCTGGCCCCAAATAGCACCGAGATAAATTTTCTTTGCCTTGCCCTTGAGATCGTAGCCAAGTACAGCTGCGATGAAGAACGGGATATAAACTGTAATGCAAACAGGAATAGCACCCCAGAATGGATAAACCCACTGGAATGATGGTGTACCAGCAAGGAAAATCTCAAAGAGTGAGAAGCCGATAGCCATTACAAGAACGTAGAGAACACGGTTGTTAATGCCAAAAATCTTTGCGTGCTTGTCCTCTGGAAGTAAATCCATTGTGAAGCCGGCTGTTGAGAACATCATTGAGAGTTCCCATGAAACACCGATAAGAAGAATGAATGTTGTACTATCCTGAGTTACATGCCAAAGGCCATAACCTGTGAAATGGCAAATAAGAGCATTTGTGATTTCACAGAGCCAGTGAATACCATAAAGACCAAGTGCAGCACCGAGTAAATCCCACTGCTTTGCTTTAATCTTTGGTACATAGATGCACATAACAATTGCAAGAATTACAATAAATGTCCAGTCGAAATTGCAAGTGCAACGAACGTGCTGAAGAGCTTCGTCAACTATGGCGCGAGCTTCAGCGGTATTAGGTCCCCAAAGCATAAAAATTCCTCCTATTTATCTTTTTCGTCTTTCTTTTCTTCTTTTGTGTCTCCCTTTGAAAGGAAGTCTTTGAAAGCTACGCCAACAATTGAGAGGTCAACAACAGTTGCACCTACAAGGATCCAAAAAGCTGGCATGAAATCCATAATATTTAAAATTTCACTCATGTTTTTGTCCTCCTTAAATCCAATTGAGGCATATGCCTACTATAATTCCAACAACATCAAGTGCCGCAAAGCAGCCAACAGCCTTCAGTGACTGTTTTACTGTTGGACGGTCGTATGTGTAATATGCTGCTGAGAAGAATGGAAGATATCCAATAATCCAAAGAATCCAAGGACAGCTTCTCTGCCAGAACGACCATTCCCAAGTAAGAACGTTTGCATAATTGAGGAAGCACTCAACACAAACAGCAAGGGTTGTCATAACACAAGCATAGAACACGCGGTTATTTATACCAAGAATCTTTGCCTTTTTGTCTTTTGGAAGTAAAAGACAAGATGCGATGCCCATGATGAAGAACATAATTGAGATTTCAATGTTATATCCAATAAGGATATTAAATGCTGAACTCTGTCCGGCAAGTCCAACACCCTCAACCGAACCCGGAGGTGTTCCCCATACAGGAGCATGTCCTGATACTGCGCAGATGTATGAATTCCAAATCTCATTCCAAATATCTACAAGCCAAAGAGCTGCGCCAGCGAGAACGGCCTGAACATGACCTTCACTGAGCTCTTTACTTACGATGTAGATAAAGATGAGGAAAATTGGAATGATATACCACTGCATTGTCGCGTCTGGATTACGAAGTACTTCTAAAGCAGCTTTAGTGAGTTCTGAATATGAGTCTTTATAAACGAGTAAAGTCTGCATAATCAACCCATCTCCTTTCCAAAATTTCTCCAAATTTTTTCGAGCAAAGCCCGCTCCCCCGCAGCATAGCTTCATAGCTGCTTTTAGCGGTTCCACCTTTGCTCAACTACCCAACCTAATTTTACTACTTTAATATTACTAATACAAACTTATTCTCTAAACAAATTGTGAATATAAAAGAAGGGCTCCCGACTGGGAGCCCTTTTGATTTTGCTTTTGATTTTTATTTACTTTCTTGGTCGAGGCGGGAGGCAAGTTTCTTGCCGAGCGGGAGGAGGAGACCTCCGACGACGTTGCCGGCCGAGATGGTAAGGAGACGAAGGATTGAGTCGCCTTTGAAGATTTGGCCGGAGACAGCGAAGTAGAACATATCTGCAATGCTGTGTTCAGTGCCGGCGAGGATGAAAACAGTGACACCGAAGATGAGGGCAAGGTACTTGCCAACTTCGTGTGGATTGTTTTTGTAGCCGTCAACGGCAATGAAGATAAGCACGTTGCAGATTATACCGAGCACGAAAAGGCTTAAGTAGGTGTCTGCAACCTTTGAGGACACGAGTATGAAAGCGGTTTTTGTGAAACTCTCGGAAAGGCGAGAGAGGTGAACAAGACCGCTTATAAGGAGTGTACCAAGGAGGTTGCCAAGCCAGATTATGACAAGGTCTAAGAGGTAGCTTGGTTTGTTGTCAAATATATAGCAGGCTTTACCTGTGAAAAGGTTAAAGCCGTTTGTGCAAATTGTGAAGAGGCCGACGGTGAAGAGAACTGCACCGAGAGGCTTGCAGGTTTCAAAAAGAGCGAGGAAAACGCAACCGCCGAGACCGATGCAAAAGCCAGCGAGGATTGCAAGGATAAAAGTTTTAAGTGATTTTTTCATTGTTTTCTCCTTAGATGTTTTGGGCGATGAGTTCTTTGAGTTCGGTTGCATATTTGGTGAGGTCGATGCCATCGAATTTTGTAGCGCCGAAGTCTATCGTGTTTGTGATGTCGCTGTAGATGTAAAGATGTCCCTTGAGTTCTTGCTCGATGCGTTCAATGAAATTTGGGAAGAGACAGTCGGAGTAAATCTCAACATCTTTTATCTGGTCGCCTTCGACTACGAAGTTCATTGAAACTTCGCCCCAGTCGAAGCGCTTTTCAATTACATTTGTAAATTCTTTGTTCTTGCCGAAAATCCATTCGGTGCTCTTAAGGTGCTGTCTCTCTTCGGCCAGACCTTTGAGCATCGTGAGCATTGAACCAGCAGCTGACCAGCTGCTAGTACCGGTGCCAGTTATGACATCCTTGCCACCGACAAGGATGGTCTCCTTAAAGGAGTCGGCACCATACTCGTGAAGGAATGCATCTTTAAGAGCAACTTTCATGCTGTCCACGGTTATATCTTCAAGTAAATCGTGGAGATTTATAACACGGGAGGACACTGAGTCCACACCTTTGGAGTCAAGCTTTTCACGACTTACATTTAAGGCACTTTGCAAAATCACGTCGTCGACATTTATCATGATTGTTCCGTGATGACAGGAGGTGCCGTTTGATTTTCTAAAGGCATTGCCTGAGAATTTTTTGCCGAGGACCGTCACGTCGTTTCGGCCTGTAAATTCGGCATGGACGCCGAATTGATCAAGGGCCATGATTAGAACGTTTAGCTGCTTTTTTACATCGAAAAGCTCATCTTTTGCAATGATTGAAAAGTTTAAGTTTCCCTTGTCGTGGAAAACAGCACCGCCGCCAGAATAGCGACGGGCGATTTTGCCACCGAGCCCATAAAGAGATGTCACATTACACTCTTTATAGGCATTTTGGTGCCTACCTATGACAACGGTTTTTTCATTTTGCCATAGATAAAAAACTATTTCACCCTCTTGCACATTGTCAAAAAGGTATTTTTCAAAACTTAGATTAAAGTAAGGATCGAAAGAATTACTTTCGGCAAATATGCATTTGGGTGAAATCATTTATTACCTCTTATTTTTAGTCGCAAATAGCGCTGTAGTCGCCCTCGTTGAGGAGAAGGTCAAGTTCTGCGTCGTCTTCAACTTTAACTTCTATGATCCAAGCTGCAAATGCATCTTCATTTACAAGCTCTGGAGAATCATCAAGTTCGTCATTTACTGCGAGAATCTCGCCTGAGATTGGAGCAGGAACTTCACTTGATGTCTTTGAGGACTCAACCTCTGTGAAAGTATCACCTGCTGTGAGTACTTCGCCAACCTCTGGAAGGTCAACATAAACTACATCACCGAGCTGCTCAGCAGCATAAGGAGTGATACCGATCTTGGCAGTGTCACCATCTACGAGAACCCATGCATGTTCGTTTGAAAATTTGTAATCAGCCATGTTCATAGCCTCCTTATTTTAATATAAACATAATACTATTATATTTTTGATATGGCAAGACCGTGAATGTCGTGAATTGCCTCCATTACAGCTTCGCACATGGTCGGGTGTGGGAAAATAGAATCTCCGACCTGCTTTGCTGTAAGGCCACATTCTACGGCTGTTGTTATAACCTGGAGCATGTCGGATGCGCGTGCACCGACAATCTCGCCACCGATTATAACATCATTTTCATCGACTATAACTTTTACAAAGCCTGCTGTGTGGCCGGAGGCCTGAGCCTTGCCGAGTGCTTTGAAATCAAATGTGCCGACTTTGTAGTCGCGGTCCACCTCTTTGCCAGCGGCAATGAGGTCCTTTTCAAGGGTACCGCATGAGGCAAGCTCTGGGTTGGTGAATACACAACCCGGTACGGCCTTGTAGGACATAGCGCGCGTTTCGCCTAAGATGTTGTCAACGGCAACGGTGCCCTCTTTGCTTGCGACGTGTGCAAGCTGTGCGCTTGGCACGATGTCGCCGATTGCAAAGATGTTGTCGACATTTGTCTTCATCTGCTCGTTTACAACAATGAAACCGCGCTCGTTTTTCTCGACACCGATGGTGTCGAGGCCAAGGCCTTCTGTAAATGGTCTACGACCTACTGCGACGAGGACGTATTCTGCCTCGAGTTCCTTGCCAGACGCCAGTGTTACTTTGACACTTGTCTCCTCTGGATTTACCTCGGCGATGCCGTCGTCGCAGATAACTTTGATTTTCTCTTTCTTGAACTGACGAGCAATCTGCTTTGAGACATCCTCGTCCATTGTGGCAACAAGGCGAGGGAGTGCCTCGACGATTGTCATCTCGGTGCCCATAGCGTGGAGGAACTGTCCAATCTCACAGCCGATTACACCGCCGCCTACCAAAATCATGGATTTTGGTGCTTCTGGTAAATCGAGCACCTCGTCAGAGGTTATGACATTCTTGCCATTGATTTTGAATACGCCTGGCTTTGCAGGCACTGAACCTGTTGCAAGAATGATATAGTCAGTCTTGATTTCTTCCTCGGTGCCGTCCTCTTTAGTTACAAGAACAGTGTTCTTGTCCTTAAGGGAGCCAGTACCTTTTATTACTGTTACACCTACTTTGTCCATAAGGAAGTAGATGCCTTTTATGAGACTCGTCATAACCTTGTTCTTACGTTCAAGGATTGCAGGGTAGTCAGCTTTAATTTCGCCTTCTGGAAGAAGGATGCCGAAATTTGCTGCCTCCTCTGCAGCCTTTAAAACGTCGTAAGACGCAAGGAATGCCTTCGTCGGGATGCATCCGCGGTTGAGGCAGGTGCCACCGAGTTCGTCCTTTTCAATGAGAACGACCTCGAGTCCACGCTTTGCAGCGTAGATGGCGGTCTCATAACCGCCAGGACCTGCTCCGATTATTGTAAGTTTCATATCTCTATACCAGCCTTCTCAAGAATTACTGGTACATTTTTCTCTGCACCGATTGCCATAATGTGAACGCCATCGCAGATGCCTTCCTCTTTGATCTCTCGCACCATGTCGGCTGCCATCTCAATGCCTGCTTTTGCAGGAAGGCCCTTGATGTCCTTCTCTTTGCCCTCTGCAGCGGCAGCGGCAAGGCGCTCAATCATCCAATCTGGAACGTCGATGCCAGGTACATTTGCATTCATATATTTTGCCATGCCTGCAGCCTTGAGAGGGATGATGCCGGCCATAATATGAACGTTGATGTTTGCCTTGTCTACAGCGTCCATAAATCTCTTAAGGGATTCGATGTCGAAGATGCCCTGAGTTTGGATGTATTCTGCACCGGCGTCAACTTTCTTTTTAAGCTTTGCAATTTGCATAATCTGTGGCTCGTAAACTGGAGTTACGCAAGCACCTTTGTAGAAAACAGGTGCGGGACCAGACAGTTCGTTGCCACCACAGTCGAGACCGGTCTCTTCCATTTTCTTAAGCATGTTAAGAATTCCGACAGAGTCGAGGTCGAAAACAGGCTTTGAGTCCTTGCAGTCGCCGACAGTTGTGTGGTCGCCAGTGAGGGCGAGCATTGTGTCGATGCCGAGTGCGTAAGCTGAGAGCATATCGCCCATAATAGCCATACGTGAACGGTCGCGGCCTGTCATTTGGATTATAGGGTTGAGGCCTTCTGCTTTGAGCGCTGCGCAAAGGCCGATAGAGGAGGCCTTGAGGCATGCGCTCTGCATGTCGGTTACGTTGATTCCGTGAACCTTGCCTTTGAGGAGTTGTGCTACTTCTATTTGCTCTGAGAAGTCGGCGCCTTTTGGAGGGGCCATCTCAGCAGTAACTGCAAATTTTCCTGCATCAAATGCTTCTTTTAAAACGCTCATTCTGCTGCCTCCTCCTTTGCCTTTTTCTCTTCCTTTAAGTTGACTGTTCTAGGATAAGCATGTGCGCCGTGAGGCTTGTCCTCGAGGAGCTGGTCTATGAACTGCTGTTCTTGACCTATCTCTTTCATACGGTTGTAGATGAGAATCCATGCGCAGTCGTTTTCTGGATTTACTTCGCATTTGCCGTTCTTCTGTCCGCCGCAAGGTCCGTTTACAAGGGACTTTGCGCACTTTGTGATAGGGCAAATGCCGCCTGTGTAGCCTATGACACAGTCGCCGCACATGCGACACATCTCGTTGAAGATGCCGATGCGCTCAACCTGGCCTAGGAACATAGTGTTGTTTGCAGGGTAAACAGGTTTGTCGCAGAGCTGGGCGAGTGTCTGAGCGCCATCGCCACAGGCGAGGGAGATAAATGCGTCAAATTCCAAATCTTTGAGAGCTTTTATCTCCTTCTTGAGAAGGAGTTTTTGGCAGCTCTCCTCTGGATAAACTGTGCCGACAACCTCAATGCCGTCGGCTTTGAGGGCCTCGGTGAGGGCTGCCATCTCCGGCTCGCCGCCAGTTTCGCACGATGTTGCGCAGGATGCGCAACCTACAAGTGCGACACGCTTCGCTGAGCCGAGCATAGCGAGGAGTTCTTCATAAGGTTTCTTTCTGCTGATAATCATTTCGGTACTCCTCCTTAGTCAATTCCATTTTGAACCTTGCAAGCCTTGATAAGGTTCTTTGCAAGGAGTGCAGATGTTATTCCGCCAACACCAGGTACTGGTGTCTTCCACTCTGCCTTCTCTTCAACATCGGCAGCGCAGCAGCCGAATGTGTTGATCTTCTGTCTGCCAGTCTTCTCGTTCATGATAGGCTCGCCGTTCTCGTCGAAGGCCTTCTCACGAACAACGGCAGCATCGATGACGATGGCATCGTCTGGAATCATATCTGCTGTGATTGAATCTTTAAATGGTGTTGCGCAGACAACTACATCTGCACGTTTAATATAATCGTTCTTAATTTCAGCATGAGTTAAATGATGAACGATAGATACTGTTGCAAAACGATTTGTGAGCATCATAGCGAGAGGCTTGCCGATAACATTTGAGTTGTTGATAATGCAAACATCAAGTCCACAGCAGACATCCTCTGCCTGTTCTGGTTTTGCAAGTTCTGGAGTTTTGTATTTCTTTGCAACGTGAGCTTTAATCTCATCGGCATAGAAGTCGATAACTTCCATGATAGCTGCTGCTGTGCAAGGAGGAAGGGCAGTAGGGTCATTTAGAACAACCTTGCCCATGTTCTCTGTTGTTGATGCGTCACAGTCTTTGATTGCAGAGAGATTGTCGGAGATTGCTACTGTCTCGTCGATGTTATCAAGTGGACGAAAAGCGAGGATTCCGTGAACTGAAGGGTCTGCATTTACTGCTTTGAATTCTTTGATGTAATCCTCTTGTGAAATATCAGCAGGCATAGCATGAACTTCTACTTCAATGCCTGTAGCTTCTGCTGTTGCGAAAATACCTTTTTCATAGGAGAGGTCTGGGCCTTTTTCACCGACACGCATGACTGCGAGCTTTGGTGAGATGCCCTTTGCGCGAAGCGCATCGGCTTCGGCTTTACAATTGTCTTTGATTGTCTGTGCAACAAGTTTACAATCGAGTATCTGTGCCATTTTCTTTTCTCCTTTTTAATATGCAAGCTGAGATTTAACATCAGCATAAATTTTATCAGCGAGCGTCTCGCCCTCTTCTACAAGAGGGAGGAGCTCCTGCTCAACGCTCTTTACGAAGTCCTCATCGTTTATAGACTTGAGATTTATCATGACGTTGAGCCAACCACTCAAGAGTGCAGCTTTGAGGCAAACAACGCCGCAACCTACGTCGGAGACTGCGAGCTTTGAGCCTTTTGTGCAAAGCTCCTCGTGGAGTTTGATTGCCCTGTATGAGAGCTTAACTATTTCTATTGGAGCAGAGATTGCAACCTTGAGACAAGCCTGCATCTTCTCTTCTTTCTCCGCCTTTTCCTCCTCAGTCTCGGCCTTCATGCCGTAGCACTGGGAGAGCGGGTAGAAGTTTTCTGCATCCTTGTCGATTTGTGAGAGGAGCTCATCCTGAAGTTCTTTTGCGTCTTTCAAAATTCTCTGGATGTCTTCCTCATACTCCGCATATTTCTTTTTGCCGGTCGTCAGATTTCCGACCATACCTGCGAGGGCTGTGCCTATACTGCCGACGAGAGCCGCAACGCCGCCGCCACCCGGCACCGGCGCTTTGCTATAAGTCTCGTCAATGAAGCGCTCGCAGGACCACTGTGGTATATTGCCCATTGTGATCTCCTTTATTAGAACAAACCTGAGATTTTACCTGTGTTGTCTACGTCGATTTTCTCAGCTGCTGGTACCTTTGGAAGACCAGGCATTTTCATGATGTCGCCTGTGAGTACTACAAGGAAGCCTGCACCTGCGGATACTGTGATGTTACGAACAGTAATCTTGAAATCTGTTGGACGACCGAGCTTTGTCTGGTCGTCTGTGAGAGAATACTGTGTCTTTGCCATACAAATTGGAAGGTTACCAAAGCCGAGTGCCTCGAGGTTCTCAATCTCCTGGCTAACCTTGCCTGGATAGTGAACACCGTCAGCGCCGTAGATTCTCTTTGCGATTGTTTCAATCTTCTCTTTGATTGGAAGGTCGAGGTCGTATGAGAACTGGAAGTCATTTGGCTGCTCGCAGAGACGTACAACTTCTTCTGCAAGTTCAATTCCGCCTTCTCCGCCTTTGCCCCAAACTTCTGAGAGCTTAACGTTTACGCCGAGTTCTTTACATTTTCTTGTTACAAGTTCTATTTCTGCATCTGTGTCAGCAACAAAACGGTTGATTGCAACAACGCAAGGGAGCTTGTAAACCTGAGTGATGTTTTCAACATGCTTTAAGAGGTTTGGAAGACCGAGCTCAAGAGCTTCGAGATTTTCCTTTCCTGTCTCTGCCTTTGGTACGCCACCGTTGTACTTAAGTGCACGGATTGTTGCAACGATTACAACTGCTGATGGCTTGATGCCAGCGAGGCGACACTTGATGTCGAGGAATTTCTCGGCGCCGAGGTCTGCGCCGAAGCCTGCCTCGGTTACAACGTAGTCGCCGAAGTGGCGAGCCATGTTTGTTGCCATAACGGAGTTACAGCCGTGAGCTATGTTGGCGAATGGACCGCCGTGAACGAAGGCAGGAGTGCCTTCGAGTGTCTGAACAAGGTTTGGCTTGAGCGCATCCTTGAGGAGTGCGGTCATAGCGCCTTGTGCATTGAGGTCACCGGCTGTAACTGGCTTGCCAGCTCTTGTGTAGGCAACAACGATGCGAGCGAAACGAGCCTTGAGGTCGTCAAGGGAAGTTGCAAGGCAGAAAGCTGCCATAATTTCAGATGCTACTGTGATGTCAAAACCATCCTCACGTGGAACGCCGTGGGCTTTACCACCCATACCGTCTACGACGTTACGGAGCTGACGGTCGTTCATATCTACGCAGCGGCGCCAAACGATGCGGCGTGTGTCGATGTCGAGCTCGTTGCCCTGGTAAATGTGGTTGTCGAGCATAGCTGCAAGCAAGTTGTTTGCAGCGCCGATTGCATGGAAGTCACCTGTGAAATGAAGGTTGATGTCCTCCATTGGTACAACCTGTGCATATCCGCCGCCTGCGGCACCACCTTTAACACCAAATACAGGACCGAGAGATGGTTCACGAAGAGCTATAACTGTTTTCTTACCGATTTTTGTAAGAGCGTCGCCGAGACCAACAGTTGTTGTTGTCTTGCCCTCACCTGCAGGTGTTGGGTTGATAGCTGTTACAAGGATGACCTTTGCTTCTGGACCATCCTTTGGTGTATTGAGGAGGTTGTAATCAACTTTTGCCTTATACCAGCCATAGTACTCAAAATCATTTTCTGTAAGGCCGAGCTTTGCAGCGATTTTGTCAATGCGCTCTGGAGTTGCTTCCTGAGCAATTTCGATGTCAGATTTTGCCATAATAAATTACCTCTCTTTGTTGAATAATTATCTCCCAATAATTATAATATTCATAACACATATACATTATAATTTTAAAAATTTACCTTTTGAATGGTGAAATTGTAGAAAATAAAGTTTGTGTGTGCAACATTTTGTAGCGTTTGACAAGAGGAGGGCTTTGATGAACAAGAACGATGCTCGAAAATTTATAAAAGAAAAGAAGAGAGCTCTCTCAAAAGAGGAGATTCTCGATTTGTCAAAGAAACTCTCTTTGAAATTCTTTGAACTCCCTTGTTACAAGGAATGTTCAACGCTTCTCTGCTATCTCTCTTACAATCAGGAGATTGAAACGAAGTTTATTATTGAGCGGGCGCTCTCCGACGGCAAAACCCTTGCGGTGCCGAAGGTGACAGGCGAGGGCGAGATGGAATTCCATCTCTACGATAAAGATGATATCGCCCTCGGCTACCTTGTA
>R04__coassemble_833_pt1 | contig 10534 bp, 8 predicted proteins | sample R04__metabat2_low_PE_025 | metagenome-assembled genome bin R04
ACTGAAGCACCATCTCCTTAACATTTTCGAGTTGCTGCTCTTTCCACTCCTTATTGCCGATGTGTTGCCAACCAGGTGATTCTGTAAATACAAGAAGTCCCAAATCATCGCAGGCATCAAGGAAATACTTTGACTGTGGATAGTGACTTGTGCGAACGGCGTTGAGGCCAAGTTCTTCTTTTAGAACTTTGGCATCGCGCTCCTGCATTGATTTTGGCATAGCGTATCCGACATAAGGATACGCTTGGTGTCTGTTAAGACCACGGATTTTAATCCTCTTGCCGTTGAGATAAAATCCGTCTGCCAAAAACTCGGCAGAGCGCACGCCGAAGCGCGTCTTATAAACATCGGTTTTACCATTTATAGTGAGAGTTGCTTTTGCCGTATACATTACAGGATTTTCAATATCCCAACATTTAAGGTCAAAAGATGAGAAAGGAATTGTAAAGTTCTTAGACGGAATACACTTTTCGGTCTTTCCAATAAGTGTATCGTCTTTGAAGATTTCAATTTCAAATTCAGATGATTTAATCTCATCAACATCGAAATTACAAGAAACTTCAAATTCAAGTTTCTTCTCATCACGCTTTGCCTCAATTGTCTTTACAAAGACATCACTGATGTATGATTTTTCTTTGATGTCGAGGTAGACTTCTCTGTAAAGTCCACCATAAGTGAGGTAGTCAATAACATGACCGAATGGTGGGATGTTTAGTGACTCCCTCGAGTCGAGTACGACCTTCACCTTGTTCGGTTTGTCGCAGCTCACAACATCTGAGACATCGGTCGTAAAGGCGGTGTAACCGTTGCTGTGCACGGTTACGAGCTTGCCGTTTACGAAAACTTCTGCCTTGTGAGCTGCGCCCTCAAAAGTCAAAAGACAAGCCTTGTCTTTTGCAGTCTTTGGGAGTTTGAACTCCGTCTCATAAACGGAGACAAATTGATAGTCACGCTCATCAAGATAGTTAAAAGGCAAAACAGTATTTGAGTGAGGAAGTCTTACAATCTCTTTCTCGCTCGGTCTACCCTTTTTGTAAAATGTCCAGTTGTCATTTAAGTAAATTCTTTTCATATTTATCCTAAAATGACCACCCGTCAAGGGCGGGTGGTCAATAAATTAAAATTAGTCAATTGATGGAAGAGTATCGATTCTGTGAATGATCTCTTTGAAGTAGTTCTGGTAGTCGTCGTGCTTCTCGCCAACACCCATGTAAGATGTGTGGTCTTTCCACTCCTGTGGCATTACATGCCAAATACCAGGCTTGATGTCTGCGTCAGATGCAAGTGTTGAATATTCAACAAATGGTTGACCTGCTGGATGGTGAGCAGCTGCTACGTTTACGATACCATCATTTGCCTGCCACTCTTCACCCTTGTGGTCTGCGTCACTGTAGAGACACTCGAATGGGCTGAAGAGACGAAGTGGAAGCCAAATATCAGCTGATGGATATTCAAGAGTACCCTTACGACGAGTTCTTCTACCATAGTATGAGAAGTAGTAGATGTTGTCGTAAACCTTTGTATTCTTAAGAGATTCTGAACCACCTGTTGTTGAGAGTTCCCAGTAGATGTTGTCCTGCTCTTTGTGAGCGAGGTTCTTGATTTTATCCCATGAGAATGGAATGTGCTTTTCTTTTGATGTAAAGCCGAACCACTCAAGACGGAAATCATAGAATCTTGAGAACCATGTGCCAGAACCTAAGTTACCAACAGCAAAGAGAGCCTCAGCCATAGGAGCAACAAGTGGACGAGCAGCATCAGGAAGTGTTACGCCGTTATGTGTTGCAGCAAATGTAACCTCTGTGTGAACCCAGTTTGCCTTGCCACCTTCGAAGAGTGGTGAAAGTTCGCCTGCTGGTGTACCAGCGCGCTCTTCCTCATCACCTTCTGCAAGGAGGTGGATAAGTGTACGAGTTGTAGGACCACCGAAGCTGTGTCCCATGAGGATGATCTTTTTAATCTTGCCATTCTCGTCAAGCTCGCCCCAGTCTTTTACATAGCCTGGGAAAGTCTCGCCATAACGCTCATGGCCGTTCTTCTCAGAGTGAACCTTACCAAAGTCAACACGGCCACCCTTGATCATAGCATAAAGGATGCAAGCGCGATCCCACATACCCGTGAAAGGACCGATGTGAGGAGTGTAACAAACATGTCCCTCTTCCATTATTGCATCGCGTGCGTTACCATTCCACATACCGAAGCATGGAAGGAAACGACAAATATTTGACTCAGAGCCCCAGCAAAGGAAGCCGTGAACCAAAATAACAGGATAATTATTAGTCTTTGCCATTAGTATTACCTCCAATAAAAATTCAACATAAATATATTATCACTTTTATGAACAAGTTTGCAATAGATTTCACCATATGATAAAATCTTATCAATAATGAAAAGAAGGTAACTTCATGTATCTTAAAAATGCTATCGGACATTTTTGTACAATAACAAAGCATCGCCACCTTGTAATGTACCACTGCTTCAAAGCTGGTATTCCAGTACAGGGACTTCTTCACGATTTGTCAAAGTACTCTCCTGTTGAGTTCCTCACTGGCGTTCGTTACTACCAAGGTGGTACTCGTAGTCCTAATGTTGGCGAGCGTAACGCCAAGGGCTATTCAGCCGCTTGGCTTCACCACAAAGGTCGCAACAAGCACCACTACGAGTACTGGTTCGACAACTGTCGAGCCTCCGACAGGCTTATACCTGTCGACATGCCGACAAAGTATATCATTGAAATGTTCTGTGACAGAGTTGCAGCTTGCAAGGTCTACAAAGGCAAGGATTATTACGACGGCTCTTCAGTTGATTATTACAATCTCCACGACTACCGTGTCGAGATGGGACCTCACACAAGAGAAGTTCTCGAAGATTTGATTTACATGCTAAAAGACAAAGGTGAAAAAGAAACTTTCCGCTATATCCGTCACATGAAAAAATAAAAATTTAGGGGTGCCAAAATGGCACCCCATTTTTTATTCACTAACCTGATTTGAAATTTCTTCTTCAGTAGTTGACGCCTCTGTCGGACTTTCCGCTTCAGTTGTCGCCTCAGTAGTTGTCGTCGTAGTCGTTGTTGTTGTGGTGGTAGTAGCTTCAGTTGTAGTTGCTTCAGTTGTAGTGGTTGTTACAACAACGCTCTTATCGATACCGCAAAAAGCATAAATCGTCTCATCGGTAATTTCCAAAGTTCTCTGTCTTATTTGCTTTGGCTTGTCACCTGGAATGTTACCCTCGATGGTGTCGATGTAAGTTGTTCCATTTTTAGTGTAGACCTTAAGGATGAGACCAGTGTGATCACTAGTACCATTCTTATCCGTATCAAAGAGAATTATCTCACCACGCATCGGTGTATAGTCACCATCTTTAGCGAGGAAAAGTCTATTTTTCTTTAGGTACCAATTACCGACAGAAGTGGATGATGCGCATTTCTTCGAAGGATAGACATCGCCTATGAAACTTGTACCAAGTTCCTCTTCGGCATGTCGGATACAATACTGAACAAATTCAGTGCACCATGCAGCGTCAGGGTCACCCATCTCTGTACCATAAACAGTTGTACCGCCTTCAACAGGATACTGAGGCTGAGCCAGAGCGATTGAGATTACCCTTTCAACGAAAGCGGACAGTTCGCTGTCAAGAACTGTTTCAGGCTCCTTTGTAGTTGTTTCAGTTGTACTAGCAGTAGTAGAAGTCGTAGAAGATACATCCTCTACCCTGTTGGCCTTTCTTTCAGCAAAGAAGATTGCAAAGGCAACGCCGATAATTATTATAATCGCTGCTATAACAGATAAAATTCTTCTCTTCATAAAAACTTTCCTTTAACTGAAGTAAGATCTAACGACGCCCAAATTTTCATCACTGTCAGCGGTGATAGAAATTTTCATAATGTAGCCGTCGACTTCCGCAACAAGTACCTCGGTGTAAGATGAATATTTAGTGTGCTTATAAATTACACCAGTAAATTTATGTCCGCCCATTTAGCGACAGCAGATTCATCTACCATAAGAAGTCCATCATTTCCAGCAACCAATGTTTTTGTTGTTGCCAGTGAATCAGACGCACTCGAATAGCCACGCATAGTCATGTTTTCAAACACAATAGTTACCATTGGTGTACCGAGTGATGAAGGGCCTGTTGCTGAAAAATCTTTTATTGTTGCAGCAGTTGAAACCGTAGTAGTTGCTGAACTCATTGTCCAAGTTGTTGTAGGACAGAAGGAGACACCTGAGAATGAACTCGTATAGGTTTGGGCTTCCTTGTCCACCTCGCCGAAGACGAAATTTGAACTGCTGTAAATTGAGCCGCTTGAACTTTGTCCACTCAAATAGCTTGAGGTTGTGCTAGGCGCATCAATAAATTTATCAGCGGCTTTTACAAAAAATATCGTAAGTCCAATAATACCAAGGATAAATGCAAGCGCTACAGCACCACAGCCGGCTATGATCAACTTATGTTGTGCATTATCGTCAAAGCCAGATGCATTTGCTCTTTGGAATTGTTGGTTTAAATCTTTGCTCATAATTTCTCCTTAGTCGTTGTTAAGATAGTCAATGATATCTCCAACTTCATTTAAGTCGCTTGAAAGAATTGAAATTCTCATAAAGCAATCGTCATCAACTGCTCTTGTAAATTCATACTCATAAAAAACGTCACTGCTATCAGTAATTTTCGCAGCAAGCTGTGAAGATTTAGTGCTGTTTATTGTGATTGTGGAATCATCGGCAAAAATTATATCGTAACCATAAGTCTTGTAATCGTTGATTTCACTCTTTACCCACTTGTTAAATGACTTGATGTCTTTGACACTGGTAAAATCATCAGCGTCATAAAAATTGACAGAGAGTATTGCGCCAGTGAGAGTGTTTTCAGCATAAAATTCATCGGTGAGATTTGAGACCTCCCAGCTTGCAGGCAAAGAGAAATCCAAGTTTCCGTAAGTAGATTTATAGCCGTTTTGTGACTCAACTACCTCGCCTTTTGCGAAATCGTCATCACCGAAATTGTAATAGTAGTCGCCATTTGAGTCAAAATATTTATCGAAATAATCTGAGAACTCATCGTAGAGGTCATCATAACTTGATTCAAAATCGATAGCGCTAAACTTAGAAGTAAAAATTAAGGCCATGCCAACCCAAAAGATGCATGAAATCAAAGTAAAAACGATCAAAATTATAACGATAATCTTAATCGCTTTATGTTTTTTCTTTTTTGGTGCTGGTGTAGACTCTTTTGTCTCGACGTCCTCTACCTTTGCGCCACAAAAATCGCAGTATTTATCATCAGCTTTTATTTCTTTACCACAAAATTCGCAAAGCATAATATTACTCCTCATAAAAATTACAAATAATTTTACCATAATAAACAAGCGGCAACAAGTAAAAACTTGTTACCGCTTATTCTCATTTTTGTTTAATTATTTTCTCAATCGCTGCAAGTTTTACTGAGATTATAAGAAGTTCTGTAGCATCAGAGAGCTCTTCAATGCTCGGGAATGTTGGAGCTATACGGATGTTGGTGTCATCAGGGTCATTTCCATAAGGGAATGTTGCGCCGACATTTGTAAGCTTTACTCCACCCTCTTTGCAGAGATTATAAACTCTTGTAGCAGTGCCAGGAAGCACGTCAAGTGAAATAAAATATCCACCATTTGGCTTTGTCCAAGTTGCGATATTAAGACCTGAAAGTTCTTTCTCAAATGCATCGATTACTACTTCAAATCGTGGAGTAATAATGTTAGATAAAATCTCCATGTGTGCTTTTACACCTGCAAGATTCTTAAAATATCTCACATGGCGGAGCTGGTTTGATTTGTCGTAGCCAATTGTCTGAAAACTTGCTCTTTTCTTGATGTAAGCAAGATTTTCAGCATTGGCTGCAAGGACAGCAACACCAGCGCCTGAGAATGATATTTTTGAAGTGCTCGCAAAAAGGACAGCACGACTTGGATTGCCATATTCTTCGCAGAGCGAGAGAATATCAAGAAGTTTATCCTCTTTACCAGAGAGATTGTGAATACAATAAGCGTTATCCCAAATGATTCTAAAGTCGTCCGCTGTCTCCATTTTTGCGAGACGTCTTACAGTTTCATCAGAATAAGTAACACCTGTAGGATTTGAATATTTTGGAACACAGAACATACCCTTTACCAAAGGGTCCTTTGCAAGGCGTTCTACCTCGTCCATGTCAGGACCAGTCGCAGTCATTTTGACCGGAATCATTTTGATGCCAAAATATTCCGCAATGGCAAAATGCCTGTCATAGCCTGGTGCAGGACAAAGGAATTTTACCTCGCCTTGCATAATCCAAGGCTCTGATTTTTCAGAAGAGCCCTTGGAGTAGCACTGTGAAATGTAGTCAAACATGAGTGCAAGGCTTGAATTTCCGCCAACAAAAATTTTTTCTGCAGGTACATTAAGAATTTCTGAAAATAAATTCTTGCATTCTGGAAGTCCGTCCGGACAGCCGTAATTAAGCGTATTGATTTTGCTCTCGGAAACATGAGAAGTTTTAGAATTCAAAACGTCAAGAATGCCTATAGCTTCAGCAATTTGGCCCTCTGACGGTTTGCCACGAGACATATCAAGTGTAAGATTTCTTGACTTAAATTGAATGTACTCGTGAAGGAGTTTCTCCTGCTCGCTCAAGAGCTCTGATTTTGTCATTTCTAAATAATTCATTTTTTCACGCCTTTTTAAGACAAATTTAACATTAATAACTATAATACAAGTGTAACAATTTTGCAATATTCAAAACTCAATCTTGCATTTTTGATTTTGCAAATAATTTTTAATTGTAATTATTTTATTATAGTGATATTATAATTACTATCTATTATATGGAGGGTCCATAATGGCAAAGAAAAAGATTGAAGAAAACGAAGTAATTCAAGAAGAACTTCAAAAAGAAGAAACAGTTGTTGAAGAAGAAACAACTGAAACAGCAAACGATGACATCAAATCTGCCGCTGAGAAGGCTCGTGCAGAGCGTAAAGCTCGCGTAGAGAAGACTTCACAGTCAATCGCAGAGAAAAAAGAGAAAAAAGCAAATGAGTCAAAAAAGAAAAAGCTCATCAAAAAGCTTGTTCCTATTTTTGCAGCAGTTCTCGTTGTTGTTATCGCTCTCCTCTGCTTCTTTGGCGTACCACAGCGTACACTCACAGCAGTAAAGCTTGCTGACGGTTCAAAAGTATCCGTAGCAGAGTTTGAATACTTCTACAAGTATTACTACGTTTACGTTGCAAATTATGCTTATCAGTATGATCAGTATTACGAGGGCTATGGCTATTATGCTACAGGCTTCGATTATACAAGAACTCCTGAAAATCAAGAATTACCACTTGATATGTTCAGCGACGAAGAATTCATTGCTGAAATGAAGGAAGATTTCGGTGACACACCAACTTGGGCTGACTACTTAGAATACCAGACAATCCAAACTTGTCAGACATTCTACACAACCTATAATCTTGCAAAAGAAGCTGGCCTCACACTCTCCGATGAGGAAATTGCTGAAATCGATGAGGACATTGAATCTTATCGCGAGTCCGCTGCGGAGGAAGGTTACTCCCTCAGCGCATATTTGCGTGAGCAATACGGCAGAGGCATGAACGAAAAGATTTATCGTTCAATCATGGAAATGCAGTACATGTACGACAAGTACGTTACTTACCTTTCAGAAGATTTCGAAGCTTCTGTAACCGATGACGACATCAACGCATACTTCACTGAAAATGCAAATGAGATCAAAGAATGCTCATTCCGCTATTTCGAGCTTTATTTTGAGCCAGCAACAAACACAGAGGATGACACAAGTACTGAGGATGTTGATGAATCAACAAATTACACCGACGAAGAACTCGACGCTATGACAGCTAAAGACAAGGCTGAAACAGAAGCAAAGATGAACGAGTTCCTTGAGAAGGCAACTGCTGATAACTTCACAGACCTCACAGCAAAATATTGTGACGCTGATTATGTTTCCTACTATCAGGATTCAACTTACTACTCATCAGTTGAAGATGTTACATATTCTTCAGTTTCCTCTTATTTCGATGAGGAGATTGCAAATTGGGTTTATGACAGTTCTCGTCAGATTGGTGACAAGCAGTTGTTCACAATTGAAGACGAAGACGGCTGCATCTCTTACATTGTAGTTCTCATGTCTTCCCTTCCAACAGCTGATGAAACTGTTCCTGTAAACGTTCGCCACATCTTAGTTAAAGTTCTCACAGAGGACGATGGTGAAACCGACGATGACGGTAATGTAATTACTCGTACAGCTGAAGAAGCAAAGGCTCTTGCACAAGAGATTCTTGATTCTTACCTCGCTGGTGAACTTACTGAAGATGCATTTGCAGCTCTTGCAAGTGAGAAGTCAGACGACACAGCATCAACTGATGATGGTGGTCTCTACTCCGTTACAGAGGACGCTGGCTATGTTGAGCCATTTACAACTTGGGCTTTATCAGCTGACAGAAAAGCTGGTGACACAGGCATCGTTGAAGTAACAGAAGAACAGTCTGGCAGCTACGCTGGTTACCACATCATGTACTATGTTGGTCCTGACAAGTATCCACTTTGGATGCAGTCCACAATCACTGCAATGGAAGACGAAATCTTAAATGCTTATTATGAAAGCCTCTATGCTGAAGATGCAACACTTAAGACTGGTCGCATTGAAAAGATTATAAATAGATGCGAAGACCTCGCAGCAAATTGGATTTCAAATTACGTAACAAGTGATGACGACACAAGCACAGACACAGACACTGAAACAGACACAGCAACAGAATAAATTTTGGGGGAATAATTTATGACATTCATTGAACAATTTGAAGCACTCAAGAAGAAACTCGAAAAGCTCAACACTGAGAACCTTCCAAAGGATCTCGCAATCCAAATGAACATGACAGATGACGATTGTGGCGGTATTTTCTACATCGCTAACATCGACGGCAATTTTGCTGTTGAGCCTTATGACTATGTTGACCACACAGCTATGCTCACAGCTTCTGCTGACACATTCAAGAAAATCATTTCTGGCAAGCTTGACGCTACAGATGCATATTTCCGTGGACTTCTTGTAATCGACGGTAGTCTTGACCACGCTCAGGCTCTCGCTAGTCTTACAAAGAAGGATGAAAAGCCAGCTGCTAAGAAAGCTGCTCCTGCAAAGAAGCCAGCAGCTAAGAAGGCTGCTCCTGCTAAGAAGCCAGCTGCTAAGAAAGCTGCTCCTGCTAAGAAGGAAACAAAGGCTGCTGAGAAGAAAGCACCTGCTGCAACAAAGAAGGCAGAGCCTGCAAAGAAAGCATGTGCTAAGAAGCCATGTGCAAAGAAGGCTGAGCCTGCAAAGAAGGCAGCTCCTGCCGCAAAGAAAGCTGCTCCTGCTGCTAAGAAGGCACCAGCTAAGAAAGCTCCTGCAAAGAAGTAAATTTTTAAGAGGCAACTGCGTGTTGCCTCTTTCTTTTAAATCATTTTAGGAGGAAAGCAAAAATGGCGTATTATTTCGATGAACCTTCAAGAACATTTGGTGAATATCTTCTTGTTCCTGGTTATTCATCAGCAGAGTGTATTCCAACTGCAGTTGACCTCTCTACCCCACTTGTAAAATTCAAGAAGGGTGAAAAATCTGCAATCACAATGAACATCCCTATGACAAGTGCAATAATGCAGGCAGTATCAAATGATTCTCTTGCAATCGCACTTGCAAAAGAAGGCGGTGTTTCTTTCATCTTCGGTTCACAGTCAATCGAATCAGAAGCTGCTATGGTAGCTCGTGTAAAGAACTATAAGAAGGGTTTCGTTACATCTACAAGTAACATCACACCAGATGCTACTCTTGCAGACATCATTGCTCTCAAAGAAAAGACAGGCCACTCAACTGTAGCCGTAACAGACGACGGCACAGCAAATGGTAAACTTCTCGGTATTATAGGTAGCCGTGACTACAGAGTATCCCGTATGGACCCAGCAACACCTGTAACAGACTTTATGACTCCACGTGAGAAGCTTGTAACCGCACCAAGTACAACAACTCTTAAGGAAGCAAATGACATCATTTGGGACCACAAGCTTAACGCTCTCCCACTCGTTGACGAGGATGATCATCTCTGCTACTTCGTATTCCGTAAGGACTATGAATCACATAAGGAAAACACACTTGAACTTCTTGATAATAATAAATCATACGTAGTCGGCGCAGGAATCAACACAAGAGACTTCGCCGAGCGTGTACCAGCACTTGTAAACGCTGGTGCCGATGTTCTCTGCATCGACTCCTCTGAGGGTTACTCAGAGTGGCAGAAGAACACAATCGCGTGGATACGCGAGCATTACGGAGACAGCGTTAAGGTTGGTGCTGGTAACGTCGTAGACGGCGAAGGCTTCCGTTTCCTCGCCGACTGTGGCGCCGACTTTGTCAAAGTCGGCATCGGTGGTGGTTCAATTTGCATCACCCGAGAGACAAAAGGCATTGGCCGTGGACAAGCAACTGCTCTCATCGACGTATGTCGTATTTATCTCTCTCACGACATACG
>R04__coassemble_915_pt1 | contig 9997 bp, 11 predicted proteins | sample R04__metabat2_low_PE_025 | metagenome-assembled genome bin R04
ATATCTAAATTAGAGATAAATGTTGATTTAAATGATAAATATCAAGGCTCACATTATGTCTTTGAACTTAAATAAAAACGACCTGCAGGAGTGGCAGGTCGTTGTGATTGACAAAGGTTTGAATGAATGATAAAATACAAGTGAAAAGGGCGCTGCCGATGAACGGCTAGCTCCTCGTTTGACTAAAAAATAGTCGCCTTGAGTTGTGAGCTAAGGGCGGCTATTTTTTTCGTTCATTGGCTATGGTAAAGCCTACAGAAAAAGCTGTAAGGCAAAGACTAATAATTGTCATAAGACTTTCAATAGTCAGCATAGAACCACCTCCTCTCAAACAAGAAAGGAGGAAAACGGTTCCTCCTTTCTAAGAAAGAGGAACTAACCGTCCACCGTCAGAGGCAACGCCCAAAACTATTATATCAAACAAATGTTCGCAAGTCAATAAAAACAGAAGGCTCAAGGGAGATTTCCTTGAGCCTTTGTTGTTTTATACGTGGGCGTTGTAGAAGTCGAGTTGGTCTTTGAGGACTTCTGCTTTGATTGTGCCTTCGTTGTGGATCTCATGTTTGCCTGGGTAGAGCTTCATGCGAACGTCGTGGCCAGTTCGCTGGAGCTTGTTGAAGGCTTCTTTTGGACCGAGCGTGTAAACGCCAGCGAGGTCCGCTTTGCCTGAAACAATGAAGATTGGAAGATCCTTTGGAACTCTTCTTGCCCAACCAAGTTTTCCGGCATTGATAGTTGCCGGGAACATGTCAAGAAGAGTGGATGAGAAGATGAGTGTTGTATATGGGTTGTTGAAGTAAGTGAAGCGGTTGTCATAGTCATATGAGAGCCAGCTTGTTGTGAGCTTGTCAACAAGGCCCATTTTTTTGTTTGTAATCTCCTCGGAGATTGGGTTTAAGTTGAATTTTGCTTCGTTTATTGAAACTTCCTTTTCAAAGTTGCAAAGGAACTTTGCTGCTGTGTAGCAGAGAGGGTCGAGCAGGAAAGCGAGGCTTGGAATAGGGACTGTTCCACAGATTACACAACATGCGAGACCCTTGCCGTACTTAGAGATGTAAGTACGGGTCATAAGAGAACCGAGGCTGTGACCGTAAAGGCAGTAAGGGAGTTTCGGATATTTTTTCTGCATTATCTTGCGAAGAGTGTGCATGTCCTCAACCATCCATTTACCTGCCTTTGGAGGATATGTGCCTCGGTTTGCAAGACCGCAGGTCTTGCCGTGGCCTAAGTGGTCTTGGCCACAGACAATGTATCCGTTTTCAACAAGGTATTGTGCCATCTCTTCATAGCGCTCAATGTACTCAGCCCAGCCGTGGGTGAGTTGAACGATACCCTTTGGCTTTTTGTTGTTTGGGTCCTCCCAAATAACATAGTGGATGTCAATGTCAAATGCCTTGCATTTTGATTTATAAGTGCTTGATGTTTTTACAACTGCCATATTAACACTCCTCTTATCTTAAAATTTGTCTTATGTAGTCGTTTGCTTTGTTGTCATCGTTTGTGCGAGCACCGATGACAAGGGTTTGAAGTTTGAAAGTGAAGTCGTCAATTGAAATTTTGTCTGGGTCTTCAAATTTTGTGACTTTGTTTCCTGCGAGGCGATAGACCTCGCAGGTCGTGTCGTCTTTGTAGTGGTTTGCGCCAAGGACGAGTTTCTCCGCTATGCGAAGAGAGTCATTTGGCGCGTCTGTTGAGACGAGGATGAACTGTTTTGTATGGTTCTGCTTTGCGGCATGGGCCACATTGTATGTGCCAAGGATGTTGGTTTTTACACCTTCACAAGGGGAGGAGGCGAGAAGCGCCTCGTCTGTGTAAATGTCGGTGTGAAAAACAACATCTGGCTTTAGGTCCTTGAAAATTTGATTTATTCTGTCCATGTCGGTCGCAGAACCTAAAAGCCTTGTCGCATCGACTGATGCGAGATTTTTTTCATTTGAGTCGAAGACAATTATGTCCTTCGGTGCCATTTCTTTTATTTGTCGGCAGAGCTCTGCGCCGACAAAGCTTGCACCGATGACTAGGACCACCTTGTCTTCGACATTTGGAAATTCTTCAAATTTGATTGTCTTATTCTTAAACAAGCCTTACACGTCTTTTCTTTATTTTTTACTGTTCTTATTATATAATACAAGTTGAAAATATGATAGGAGAAAATTTATGACAAATTGGGAGAGACAAGCTGGGGGACTTCCTTATCTCACAGATGGTAAAATGCATAGAAAGGCAATTAAAACCCGAATACTTCTTTGGATTTACAATATGGGTATTCCGTATAACATGCCAAAGGCATTTATGATCTATAGATATATCGGAATAAAGCAGAAGGATATGTGGGCTTATTTTGAACAGCCATTCCACTGCGTTTATGGTAATCATATTTCTGTCGGTAAGAAGTTTTATGCCAATGTCGGTTGCACTATTCTTGATAACGCACAGGTGACAATAGGGGACAACGCTTTTATTGCTCCACACGTTTCAATTTATACTGCAGGCCATCCACTTCATCCGAAGGCTCGTAATACAAGATACGAGTACGGGTTGCCGGTAACTATCGGCGACAACGTCTGGATTGGTGGTAATTCCGTCATCTGCCCTGGCGTCACGATTGGCAACAACGTTGTCATCGGCGCGGGCAGTGTCGTAAATAAGGATATCCCAGACGGTGTCCTTGCGGCCGGCAACCCTTGCCGCGTCATCCGTCCTATTTCGGATGACGAGATTGACTGCTATTACCGTGACCGCAAGTTCGAGCCCGAACTTGCAAAGAAACTAAAACTGTTTTAGGAGTTTTTATGAAAAGATTTATTCAAAGTTTCAAAGATGCTTTTCGAGGCATTTATGTAACAATAAAATCTGAGAGAAATATTAAAGTTATGATTGCAGGTATGCTCTTTATGATTGTAGCCGGCATACTTGTAAAGATTGCGGCTTGGGAGTGGGCAGCAATCGTTTTGTGCTTTGCACTTGTGTTATCGCTTGAGCTTCATAACACTGCGATTGAAGCTCTTGGTGATGCGATAACACTGGAACAAAACGAGTATGTTGGCCACGCTAAGGATGCCGGCTCTGGAAGCGTTCTCATCGCTTCCATTTGCGCATTCCTTATAGGATGCATAACTTTTCTAAATAATGAAACAAGGCCTTTGCTTGTTGACTCAATTATGAAATACAACTGGATTTGGGCCGCAAACCTTGCAGTATTCCTAATTATTATTGCAGGTGCAATAGAGGAAGACAAAAGATCACATGATGACAAAAAATAACAAAAGGCGCCAATGGCGCCTTTTTAAAATTGTAGATTAGTTAAATCTCTATTTGCTTTTACAATATCAAGAATAATTATTTTATCTTCTTTTATAGTGAAAAAAATCAAATAGTCATTTGATATTAATTTTCTTATATTTGTTGAACCGTTAACAGTCTTGATTCTATTTGGAATATAAGCTAATGAATCAATAGATTTCATTAGTCTTGTAATAAGATTATTTGCTATTTCTGGTTCTAAAAGTACATTTCTAATGTAAAAATCTATTTCTTCTAAATCCTCTACAGCAGGATTTGAAAATATTATTTTGTATTTATTTAATCCCACGTTGCTTCTTGAATTCTTCAAAAAATTCTTTAGCATCAACAGTTTGACCATTCATAGCTTGCTCATAACTATCCTTTATTTTTGCAACTAATTCTTCATCTGTCATAAGATCGGCATTTACTGATTTAGGCAATGCAATATCAAAAGGGATGCTACGTGTTAAAGCAATTTGGTTTAAATACATTTCAATGGCTGTAGACATAGAAATACCCAACATCGAGAGAACCTCCTCTGCTTTTTCTTTTGTAACTGGATTGACTCTCAAATTAAGTGTAGCTGTTTTTCCCATTTTGATACCTTCTTTCTTTTAAAAAATTGTAACGCATTTTGCGTTACAAGTCAATTTCCACTTAACTTGATTCTAATAATATAATTCCAAAAAATCTGCAAAAACGGACGCGTTTGGTTTGAACGGCTGAGAAATAACTACGAGTGGTAATGGATCATGTGATCATAACAAATAAAAAAGGCGCCAAAGGCGCCTTTTTTATTTTTGGTAAAGTTTTTGCCAAAGTTTGTGGAACTTGTAGTTTGTTGGGATTTTCTTTGCAAGGAGAACTCTTGCGAGAGATGCAAAGAAGTATGGGATGTTGTATGACATGAGGAGTTCTCGAATGCCGTCGATTAGAACATCAACAGGGGCTGCAGTTCTAAAGTATTTTACTTGATATGCCCAAAGGTCTTTTGCTTTTGTGCTCTTTGCCGTCTTTAGAGTGTCAGCGATGTAGGTGGCAGCTCTGAGGGAATCGGCGAGGCCACTGCCGATGAGCGGTATGGTCATAAAGGCAGCATCGCCGAGCTTTATGTAGCCGTCAGCGACAAGGGAAGCTGATGGGCGAGAGATTGGAATTGTGTAGAAATCTCCGCCGAGGAGAACCTCGTCACTGATTATTGGGTTGTCTGCTTTGAGTGCTTTAAGACTCTCTTTGAAATCGTCCTCGGTCATAGGGCCGAGACGGCCAACAAGGATGTTTACTTTTCCGTCAGGCTCGACTATACACCAAGAAACACCACCTGGAACTATGTGCTTTATGTAAATTTTCTTTCTGTGTTTCTTTGGCGGTTTACAAGCTGGCTCCACAACAGCTCTGTAAACATTGAAAACATTGTTCTCTGAAATTGTTGAGAGATCAAGACCTCTGTTGTCGATGATGAGGTCCGCTTTTGGAAATTCCTTTATCTCTTTGCCGTAAACGATTTTTGCTCCAGCTTCCTCTGCAAGGTCGGCAAACATCACTGCAAATTCATGTCGCTCGATGTGCCATTCGCTCTCTGCCATTGCCACCGGCATTTTAATAGGTGGCAAATGTGGCAGGCAGAATGACACTGGGTCGACATGGCAGTGATAGGCCGGCAGAGGAATGCCGACCTCGTTTACGGCTTTAATGCCTATGTCATCTCTCCAAGGATAGGAGAGATTATCCTTAGTATTTTTTTCATAAACAGTGACGTCATGGCCTTGTTCTGCAAGAAGTTTTGCAGCATAAAGACCTCCGACACCTGCACCAAGTACAACAATTTTCATAAAAACCTCTCATTAAATTTGGTTTCTTAATTATACTACAATATTGTATAATAGAAAATGTAAAATATCTGGAGGGATACTATGAAAAAGAAAACTATAGTTATAACTGGTGGCTCAAAGGGAATAGGCCTTGCGACTGCAAAGGCATTTCTTGATGCTGGTTGGAACGTTATTTGTCTTAATAGGGGAGTTTGTCCTCTCTCTGGTGTTACTAATATCAAATGTGATATTACTGATTCGAATTCTATTGCTGCGGCTTTTTCGTCGATTGAGAAAATCGACGTACTGTTTAACAATGCAGGCTTCGGCGTAGCAGGAGCCGTTGAGTTTACTGAAAAATCGGAGATTGTTAAACAGTTTGACTTAAACTTTGCTTCGCAAGTTGAAGTCCTAAAAGCCGCATTACCACTTCTTAAAAAATCAAAGGGTAAAGTAATTTTCACATCGTCTGCAGCTTCAGTATTTTCAATTCCTTTCCAAAGCTTTTATTCTGCAACAAAAGCTTCAATTGAAATACTTGTAGGCGCCCTTAGAAACGAACTCAAGCCTTTTGGCGTATCTGTCGGTTGTGTTCGCCTCGGCGATATCAAAACCGACTTCACAGCCAACAGGGAAAAGAGTTTCAAGGGCGACGATGTCTATGGTGGACAGATTGCCCGTTCCGTTGCTGTCATGGAACATGACGAGCAGAACGGAATGGACCCGGCCGACGTCGCAGCAGTTGTGCTAAAACTTGCAAAGCGCCGCTCTTTGCCTGCCGTTACCACTATAGGCCTTTCGTACAAGGCGCTTTGCCTTCTCGCAAAACTTCTGCCGACCTCGTTTGTCAACTGGGCCGTCGGCCTGCTTTATCTTAAATAACATCTAAAATTTTAATCTAAAATTGGAGGAGTACTCATGCAAAAGCAAAATGAAATTAAAGTAAAAACCGATTTGCTCGACAAGAAGGGCTATGTTTTAGAACCAGGCTGGGCAAGACACAATAGCCTTATAAATTACAATAGGGAAGATGTTTCTGCAAACAAGCTTCGCATAAAAGAATGGGACTTCTACCAAGTATGTGATGGCAGGTATATGACTCAGTTCACAATCGCTAACATTTCAATGGCAGAAGCAGGTTGTATTACAATCACTGACATCACAAATGGCAAACTTGTACTCTGCGCTGCTATGGCACATATTTACACAGTAAATAGATTCCCAATGCCACGCAGCTCAGATGAGGCATCTGACATCTCTCGTAACTATGGCTATTTCAAGATGGATGCAAACTATGACGGTAAAGCAGTTCGCCATCTTAAAGCATCTGGTATCGCTCTTTGGCCTCTCGGCAAGAAGTTTGAACTCGACTATGTTATCGATGGTCCAGTTGAAAATGAGTCAATCTCAATTTCTATCCCTTGGAAGAAGGCAGATGCAAAGGGTTCTAAGAAACTTAAGGATCATTTCTTCTTCACAAATAAAATTAACTGCATGCCAGTTACAGGACATGTAAAAGTTGGCAGAAAGAACATCGAATTTAGTCCTGAAAACACATTTGCAGTTCTCGACTGGGGACGTGGTGTTTGGGCTCACAAGATCCACTGGTTCTGGGGCAACGGCACAACAAGGTACAACGACAAACTCTTAGGCTTTGAAGTAACTTATGGTTTCGGTGATGATTCCGACGCAACTGAGACAGCACTCTTCTACGACGGTGTGGCACAAAAACTTGGTAAGGTTACAATCGACTATGATGAGAAGCACCCTGGCAAGCATCCTTGGGTATTCCATGAGGAGAACGGCCGTTTCGAGATGACTATGGAACCGACTTATGACAATGCTCTTTGGTTTGACCTCGGTATCGTCGGCGCACACAACCACCAATGCCACGGCAAGTGGAGTGGTACTGTTACACTCGACGACGGCACAAAGATTACTCTTAAAGATGAATATGCATTCTGTGAATCCGTAAATCTTAAATGGTAATATTGCAACAAAGAAGGCGCCCGATTGGGCGCCTTTAATTTTATCGTTTTAAAGCTTTTGTAATGATGGCTGAGAGTGCTGTGCAGGTCACGGCTTCAACGAGTCCGTTGATGCCAACGAAGGCCAAGAGGAAAGTAAAGATGTTAGTTGAACCGAGGCTCTCTGCGATTCCTCTTATGTAATCTGTGTTGTAATAACAGAGCATGAGTGTGGTCATAAAGAGGAGAGTGTTAAGAAGTGAACCACAAAGACCTGTTATAGCATAGGAGATGATGTTCGGCTTCAGCGCTTTTCCTAAAAGACCTGTGAGAAAGCCCATCAATGTTCTTGTAGGGATAGTTACAAGAATACAGTAGAGTGGGCTGATGCTAAGTAGCATAACACCGAAGGCGGATGTGCCGAGTACACACTGAAGGAAACTTGTAAGACCAAAAGCGAAACCTAAAAAGGTACCTGCTTTTGGGCCCATATCAATAGCACCGATTATAACCGGAATGGTTATAAGTGTAATCTCAATGGCAGTGCCAAGCCGGAGGTATCCTATCGGCGTAAAGCCCATAAGGATGATAATTGCGAGCAGGACACTGAGCTTTGTCAGCATCAAAACATTTGGACTAATATTTTCTTTTTTCATAAAGCATACTCCTTGCTGCTGCTCCTATCGGATGCAGCGCAAATTTTGTTGCTATTATACAATTATATTTTGTTTGTTGCAATGTAATTTTCAAGAAGCTCTGCTGCGAGCCCTACGAGCTCTACGCAGGGACGCTTCTTGTAAAACTCAGGCGTACGCGCTTCTGGTGTCGGGGCACTGTGGCCACTGAGGCCTAAAAGTTCTCGGCAGACAATGGAACCATTTTCTGCCTCAAATTTACGGGCAAGTTCCTGCACGCGAGCGTAGTGCTCGGCTTTGCCGAGTCCTGCGGCAGAGTTGCCGTAAATTAGGCCTAAGACTATGGCCATGCCCGACACTGCTCCGCAGACCTCGCGCATTCTGCCGAGACCGCCCCCAAATGACAAGGCCACTTTTGACAAAGTGTCCTTGTCAAGGCCGGTCTCTTCCGCGAATGCCAGCGCTACCGCCTGGCTGCAGTTATAGCCCTCTTCAAAAAGTCGCATTGCTTCTTCTTTTTTAGACATAATATCACCTTAAAAAACTTGTATTTCATCATCGAGCGAAAAGGCGTAAAGATAAGCTGATTTTATAGGCTTGTCTAAGACCTTTTCAAGTGCTGTCGCATAGGTGGTAAGCTGATCATTATAGAACTCTATAAATTTTTCTTTATCGGTCATACGGTCAGTTTTGTAATCGACAATTACAAGTTCGCCATCCTCTTCAAAAATAAGGTCGGCGATACCTTGGATGAGTATCGTTTCGTCATCAATTCCTATAGGTACGAGTACGGCAAATTTTTTCTCACGAAGTACCATAGAGCTGTTCTTTATACGACTATAAAGGTTTGATTCAAAGAATTTTAAAACCTTATCAAGTGAAATAGAGTCTGCTTCAGCCTTTGTTAAATATTTCCTATCAACGAGATTTTGAAGCTCGGAAGACAAGTCGTTTTCAAAGTTTGCAAATTGCATGAACTTGTGAAGTGCTGTACCTCTTGCTGTTGGACTAAGACCGTCTTTTGAACAATATTCTGGTTTCGATGTAGCAAAGAATCTTGAATCAAAACCACCGTTTGCAGCATGAGATGCTGCGCGCTTTATCGTGATGTTTGCAAGTTCCATGTATGGATACTCGTATTCCATGCGCTCTTTAATTTCATCGATTGTATTTTTGTTTGAATCAGTGGAAATTGTAGTGGTTGCCTTCGCCGCCGTTTCAACATTTGTCATATCGTGATATTCACAAGTGAAATTTAAATTTTCCTCTTGGTCTTGAAGATGAGGAATATTTAATGCATCTGTCAAAACATTACACTGCTCTATGTGAAGAAGTACAGGGAGCATGAGTTTGAAGAACGAATCAGCATGGGAAACATAATAAGGGTGATAGGTATAACTGTTATTTTTAGCTTTCTCAATTAGACTACCAAGTGAAGTTATGCCAGATCCTGTTTCTATGGTATTTGATGCTGTGATTATAAGGTGGGACTTTGCACGGGTGAGTGCAACATAAAGAACACGAAGATTTTCAGACATCAAATTGTTTCTATTCTCACAAACAAAAGCCTTGTGCATGAGTGTTGGGTACATGTTCTTTGTTTTCGGGTCTCTACCTTTAAGGCCTATGCCATATTTTTGATTGAGCTGAAGGTATGAGTTTAAATCCATAGTATTGAATTCTTTGTTTGAATTTGCAAGAATACAATATTTAAACTGAAGTCCCTTACTCTTGTGGATGCTCATAATCTTTACGACGTTGTCGTTTTCAGAGATTATATTTGCAGAATTTGGCTCAACACCAGCTTCGACCATGTTTTCAAGATGTCTAACAAAACCAGAAATGCCAAAACTGCTATTTTCGTCATACTCATCAGCATAATCAATGAGGAGCATGAGATTTGCATAGCGCTGTTTTCCATTAGGCATACAGCTTGCAATTGAAGGGAATGCGGTGTCGTCATAGATTTGGCGTATTAGTTCACCAGCAGGGAGTGAGATTGCAAGTTTTCTATACCTATCAAGATCATCAAGAAAAATCTTATAGCGCTCATCAGGGCTTGCTTTTACAAGTTGGTAGAAATTTGATTTTCTATTACTTATGCGAAGAGTTGCAAGGTCATCCTCGGTAAAACCGTAAATAGGGGACATGAGAACGGAGATGAGCGGGATATCAAGAAGTGGATTATTGATGATTTTGAGGAAAGAAATAATAATTTCTATGTCGGCAGATTCAAGGAAACTAGTGCCACCATCGGCAAAGACAGGAATACCTTTTTCTTTGAATACTTTTTCAAAGA
>R04__coassemble_923_pt1 | contig 9962 bp, 9 predicted proteins | sample R04__metabat2_low_PE_025 | metagenome-assembled genome bin R04
ACTGAATCTGAAGAAATAGTATAAGAACAACATGAGGAAACTGAGGAAGAGCGCTATGAGAGAAATGCTCTCGCTCAGAAGACCATAGGCATTTATCCTACACGCAATGAAAATATCAATCATCAAATAATGACTGAAAAGGTAGAGAAGACTCCAGAGGGAGCCGTAGATCAGTCGAACTATTACAAAGAGCGCTTCTTCAATGTTCCAAAGCAGAACCTTGAAAATACAGCCGATTATGCTGCAGCTCATGTTGGTGATGTTCCACTTGTAGAGCGCGGTGGCTTCATAGTAAAGAAGAACAGCAACTTTAAAAATACTGCTGATCTTGAGTCTGTTCCGACAATCATTTCGGCTGATGCTGAACTTTCTAATGTTGACAAAGCAATAGTTGCAATGTCTGGCAAGGATGTTTTGGAACATGAAAATCCTATTGATGGTCAGATAGTTATCTCTGGCTTCGGTGAGGAAGAGGTAATTGACAAAGTAGACGAGCAAAATGCGGAACTCAACTTAAAAGAGAGACGCGATGAAAAAGTTGCTCACTTTAAACTCGACCCTAATTTTGCAGACCTTGAGGACGAGTACGAAGAGGAAGATGAAGATGTCAAGAAATTCACCGTTCCAACCGATGTACTCATGGCTGATTTCATCGATGATGAGTATGAAAACGTCGGTGATGAAAGTCGCATAAAAGACCTCCTCGCAAGCGCAACAAAGACAACAATTATTGTTGCTGCAATTCAAGCAGTCCTTACAATAATCTCGCTTATACTTGCAGGAATTATAAACAAAAATAACGGAAGTCTTGAAGTTATCGGCGGTGGAGCTTTTGGCTGCGCACTTATCAATATAATCATTTTACTCATTGCCTCAGTTGGAGGTATGAGCACGCTTGTACGCGGATTCAATGCGCTTATCAATAAAAAACCAAATGTTGCCAGTGGCACATTGGTAGTTGTTCTAAGTGTACTTCTTGAAAATCTCGCAATAATGATTTTTACATCTGACTCCTATACAACAGTTTCAATTTATACTGCAGCAGCATGCTTCACTTTGCTTCTTAACTCGATAGCAAGACTTGTTGCATATATCAGAACAAAGAATAATTTCAATTTCGTAATTGGTGGCACTCAACTTTACAGCACTGAGAAAATCTCAGGTGAGGATGATGCCTTTGAAATCGGTAGAGGCCTTCTTATCGGCGACCCTGAAATTTGCTACAACGCTCGTATCGACAGACCTTCATACTTTATTGAAAACTCATTTGAGGATGACCCAGCCGATACATACATGAGCAAATTCATTATGATATCAACAGCAGCTGGTCTTCTCTCAGCATTGATTTTCGGTATTGTTCACCACAGCTTCGTATTTGCATTTGGTGCCTTCGCAGCTGTTTGCTGTATTACAATTCCTACATTTGCATCTATCGCTTCAAATATCGCTCTACTCTTTAGCAACTTGGAGTTTAACAAAAATGGTGCGGCAATTGTGGGACACCGCGCAGTTGAGGATAGTACTGACGCCAATGCATATGTACTTGATGCAACCGATATTTTCAAAGAGGGCTCAACATCTATCATCGGTATAAGACCATTTAACCAGATGAGAATCGATGAGGCTATCCTTTATGCCGCAGCTCTCGTAATTGAATCAGGTGGACCTCTTGCTGATATTTTCAACAATGTAATCCTCGGCAAGAAGGATTTACTTCCACCAGTTGAGAGCCTCGCTTATGAGGAGCGCCTCGGTCTTTCAGCTTGGATTCACGGCAGAAGAGTACTTGTCGGCACAAGAGATTTGCTTATAAATCACAATGTTGATGATGCTCCAACTAAAGATTTTGAATCGAAATATACTCATGACGGACGTAAAGTAATTTATCTCGCAATAGCCGGTAAACTCTCCGCTATGTTCGTTGTTAAATATTATCCAGATAAAACAATCTCTCGTTATCTCCACAGCCTTGACAGAACAGGCGTTGCACTTCTCGTTCGTTCAGTTGACTGCAACATAACAGAGGATATGATCTGCAATTATTTTGGCCTTCCTATTTCTGCAGTTAAAATCTTGAGCCCAGTTTCAGGTGACATTTACAAGCGCTATAGAGATGAGGAAGTTGAAACAGCTCCGGCTGGCATCATTCACAATGGCACACTTGAATCATCAATTCGTGCTTTCTGTGAAGCTCGTGAGCTCAATGCCGATATAACACTTAATAAGATGGTTGCATTTGCTTATGCCGCAATCACATTCCTTATCTTCCTTATCATCAGCATTTTTGGTGGTTCGGAAGGAATGGGTATGACGAGTGGACAGATTATACTCTTCCAGCTTATCTTCGGCGCAATCTCTTGCGCAATTCCAGTACTGAAACGTAGGTTGAATAAGTGATGAGAAAAATTATTATTGCAGGAGCGGGCCATGGTGGCCTCACTGCTGCTTACATTCTCGCCAAAAACGGTTTTGATGTAACCGTTTTTGAAAAAGTGAAAAGGGAGCAGCTTGGCCACGATTGGCATGACATGCTCCTGCTCGATGCGTTTGACGTCTGTGGCATGAAACGCCCAGACGCCGAGCACACTTCACCACCACTTCCAACTGCGGCTTATTCGCCAAACAAGAAGGGCAAACTCAAACTCCCACCTGACGCACGCGAGTCACTCGTTTACATGGACCGTCGATATCTCGACGCGTACCTCGTAAAGCAGTGCGAGGAAGTGGGCGTAAAGTTTGAGTTTGGCACAAATTGCTTTGGCCTTATTTTAGAAGATGGAAAAGTAAAAGGTCTCAAAGTTTCATGTATCGCAGATGACGGCGCTGCGCAGAGACAAATCGAGCGCAGAGCGAGCGATGTTTATGCGGACCTCGTCATAGATTCAGCTGGCATGTATTCGTCAATCAAAGCAAACGTTCCAGATGAATTTGGAATAAAGAAAAAATTTGCTGAAAACGAAGTCTTTTACACCTATCGCGCATATTATGAGCGCACCAATAAAAAGACTAAGATTAAAGACGACAACAATGTTTATCTCTACCACTGTGGCATTCCTGGTATGAGCTGGGTTGTAAGGAGAGAGGACACTCTCGACTGTATGGTAGGATGCTTCGTGCCTTTCGATGAGAAGGACTGCAGAGAAGCAATGCTCGACTACCAGGCAACCCATGGTGATTTGGGCGACCGACTTTTCCGTGGCGGAATTCGCGCTAACATTCCGCTCACAAACACAAGCTCAGTGCTTGTCGGCAACGGCTATGCCGCAGTAGGCGATGCTGTCGCTATGACAGAGCCACTGACGGGCTCTGGCATGACGCTCGCCATGAAGGGCGGCAAATGTCTTGCCGACGCTATTATCGCCTGTGGCGATAAAGAATATAACAGAGAGAATCTCTGGCAATATCAGTACGATTATTTTGAGACTTATGTTTTCCCAAATCTCTTTGGCGCAAACATAAGAAAACTTCTTCGCTTTGTAGATTACAAGGACATCAATATGGTTCTTGCTTATAAACTTATTACTCCAAAGCAGCTTGTAGTTCTCTCAAAGGCAGTGCCAGATCTTATAAGAAATACAATTCTTGCAAGTAAGGCAAAGCGTATTTTCCCAAAGAAGTACAATAAGAAACGTGTAAAAGCTTGGCAAGAGGTTTACGAAAAACTATGAAAATAGTAATTATTGGCGCAGGACTTGGCGGTCTCACTTTTGGTGCACTTGCATCAAAAGATGGGACCGATGTTCTTATTATTGATAAAAACAAAAAACCTGGTGGAGTGGTCTCACTTTTTTATGACGGCGATTACAAATTTGAGCAAGGTCCTCTAATTCTTGGTGACATTTTGCCGGGCGAACCACTCGCAGAATTTTTGTCGGAATTTGGAATAAAGCTTCCAACCGTTCGCGCCGACAGGGGAACAGTTGCAAAGGATTATTCTCTTTGGAAACCAGAAGAATTTAAAGGCTACTACTGGCGCCGAGAGGAACTTAAAAAGCTCTTCCCTGAAGATGAGCGTGGAATAGACGAGTATTATAAATTTTATGATTCACTCGTAAAAATAAGACATCTCTCAAGCAAGAAAGATGTACTAAGTAAAGTAAGGCTTGCCCTTGAGTTCTTAAAGATAAAAAAGTACAAGGACCTCACAGCAGAAGAATTTGTCGACAAGCTTTTTAAGAATGAAAAAATCAAAATAGTATTTACTGGAATCATCGCAGATTATTGTGCAGACCCAAAAGAGTGTACTTGTCTTATGATCCCATTCATAAACATCGAAACCGCTTTTGATGTCCGCAGTGAAACCGGTATCAGCGGTGGCTTTGCTTACTTTGATGGTGGCTGTCAAAAACTCCCAAAGGCGCTCGCAGAGTTTGTTATCTCAAAGGGCGGGGAGATAAGATATGACACTGTTGTCTCAGAAGTTATAATTGAGAACGGCAAGGCAACCGCAGTAAAACTTGAGAATGGCGAAATAATAAAAGCCGACCTCATTGTCGGCTGTGGTTCTGCAAAGGATTTCTTCTCAAAGACTGTAAAGAGAGAGGCGCTTGAGGCGACTGAAAAAGGCAGAGAGTATCTCAAAATAGTGGATGAATATCGCGCTATGGAATCGGTCTTTATGCTTCATCTCGCAGTTGATTTTGACCCGCTCGATTATCAGCCATCAGCTCTTTGCTACTACTATGGTGACTATGACCTTAGTAGAGCAATCGCCGACCTTCGGTCTGGAAAATATCACGAGGGCCGCGATGGGTATCTTGTGTCTGTGCCGACATGGCATGCGAAGGACTTCGCGCCAGAGGGACAGCACCTTATGACAATCTACACCATCGCGCCAGACGTGCTCGCGGACGGCACCTGGGAAGAAAAGAGCGAAGTTTATGCCGATAAACTTCTCGCTCTTACCGAGGAACATTTCCCAGGTCTTCGCTCGCACATACTTTATAAAAAGGTAATAACATCAGATTATTATCGTGACCTTATGCACCAATCTAAAGGTTCCTTTGGTGGTGCAGTGCCAGCCAAAGATGTACCGCTTCCGCCGCATAAGACGCCAATCGAAAACCTTGTTTTCGTAGGCGCCCAATCTGAAAACGGCGGCGGCATCAGCGCCGTAATCTTTGGCGCAAAGGCTGCTTACGAAAATCTATAAAAAATAGCCCGCTCGGGACCGAGCGGGCTTAATTTTTAGCTTATTAGTCAGCTGAGTATGGGAGAAGTGCTACGTGACGAGCGCGCTTGATAGCTGTTGTGAGCTCTCTCTGATGATAAGCGCATGTACCTGTAACTCTTCTTGGAAGGATCTTAGCGCGATCGCTTGTGAACTTGCGAAGGCGAGCTGTGTCCTTGTAATCGATGGTGTCAACCTTCTCTACACAGAAAGCGCAAACTTTTCTGCGAGACTTTCTTGCACCATGAGCATTTTTATCAAAAGCCATTGTTGTATCCTCCTAAATTAGAATGGTAATTCGTCTTCCATGTCAGCAGCCTGGAAATCAGCAGCGTTTGCTGTTGAGAATGAAGGAGCAGGATTGTTGTCAGGAACGCTTGGTGCCTGGTAATTACCTGTTGTGCCACTCTCGCTCTTAGAACCACAGAATGAAATGCTGTCAGCAACGATTTCAACTGCTGTTCTCTTAGCGCCTGTCTTGTCTTCATAGTTGCGAGTTTGGATAGAACCCTGAACGGCAATCATTGAACCCTTCTTGAAATAACGAGTTACAAATTCTGCTGTCTGTCTCCAAGCTACAACGTTGATGAAGTCTGTCTGACGCTCTTCGCCAGGTTTTGCATAGGAACGGTCAACTGCTACTGAGAAGCTAGTTACACTAACACCAGTAGATGTTGTACGAAGTTCTGGGTCAGCTGTAAGACGACCCATGATAACTGCACAGTTAAGCATTTTGAGTACCTCCCTTATTATTTTGCAACGTTGAGGAAGCGGAGAACGCCATCGGTAATACCGAGGATACGCTCAAGCTCAGCTGGGAACTCTGGCTCAGCTGAATACTCAACTACTACATAGTAACCTTCTGACTCGTAGTTGATGTCGTAAGCGAGCTTACGTGTACCCCATTCATCTACGTTGCCAATGGTACCATTCTTTTCGATAAGTGTCTTAAACTTCTCGAAAACTGCTTTTGCTGCGTCTTCACCCTCTTTAACAGAGAATACGAGCATAGCTTCGTAATTTTTTACTGCCATTGTTTTTTCCTCCTTTTGGTCTCTGGCCCTGTCATTACAATCGACAGAGCAAGGAATTTGCACGCAAACCTTGCGCGCGAGTGTTAATTATAAACAAATAATAGGACGATGTCAAATTATTTATTTAAATTCTTAAGTGATTCCTGCTTGAGATAAGCATTGATGAATCCGTCGATGTCGCCGTCCATTACGGCATTGATGTTACCCATTTCAAAGCCAGTTCTTGTGTCTTTGGCAAGGGTGTATGGCATGAAGACATAGTTTCGAATTTGGTTTCCCCAAGCGATCTCTGTCTTGACGCCTTTGATGTCCTCGATTTTTTCGAGGTGCTGTTGCTCTTTTATTTCTATGAGTTTTGACTTGAGCATTCTCATGCAAACCTCACGGTTCTGGTGCTGTGAGCGCTCAACCTGACAGCAGACAACTATGCCTGTCGGCTTGTGGATAAGACGTACAGCTGAAGAGGTCTTGTTGACCTTTTGTCCGCCGGCACCTGAGGCTCTGTAAACTTCCATTTCGATGTCGTCAGGACGAAGCTCAACCTCAGTATCATCGTTGATTTCTGGCATAACCTCAAGGGCTGCAAAAGAGGTGTGGCGACGACCTGCTGCGTCGAAAGGAGAGACGCGGACAAGTCTGTGAACGCCGGCCTCGGATTTCATGTATCCGTAGGCGTTCTCACCCTCGATGATTATTGTGGCCGACTTGAGACCAGCCTCGTCGCCATCGAGATAATCGGTGGTTGTGACTTTAAAGCCATGGCGTTCACCCCAGCGGTTGTAAAGACGGTAGAGCATAGATGCCCAGTCCTGGGCCTCTGTGCCGCCTGCTCCCGCATGGAAGGTGAGGATGGCATTGCTGTTGTCATACTCGCCGTTTAGAAGAGTTGAGAGTGTCATAGTATCGAGCTTTGATTTAAACTCGGTTACGTTTTGCTGACACTCCTCAAAGAGGCTCTCGTCCTCTTCTTCATCGGCAATTTCAATCAAAGTTAGGGCGTCATCATACAGCCCAGAGAGGGCCTCGTATGATGCCACTTTATTCTTAAGACTTGCTGTGCGCTGAAGGACCTTTTGGGAGTTTTCAAGATCATCCCAAAAGCCGTCCTTTGCGGCGTCTTCCTCAAGTCTTTTTATTTCATCTTTCATCTGCTCGAGACCGAGCGCCGCTTTAAGTTCAGCGAGCGGCTTTTCATTCTCGAGTAGGGAGAGCCTGAGCTCTTCATATTGAAGCATTAAAATCAATCCTTTCACGCGTTTTCATATTATAATAAAAAAGTTTTGTATTGTAAAGAAAAAGAATGTATAATAAGTAGATACAAAAAGCAATTACTAAAAGGGAGTTAAATTATGAGATACGAAGGCGCTCTATGTCCATTTTGTGGGGAAATATTTGACAAAGATTCCGACGTTGTTGTCTGCCCTGACTGTGGAACACCTGCGCACAGAAGTTGCTATAAAGAGGCAGGCTCTTGTAAAAATGAATCAAGACACGGCTTCTTCAAATGGGAAAATCCAAACAAGCCGGAAGAGGAGAAAAAGGCTGAGGAGATAATCACTCCTCTTACAAAGGTTGAGGTTGAAAAATCTAAAAACGGCTATGCGGGCGAGATTCAAATTTCATCTGACGGCGTAAAGCAGTCTGTCTTGAGAGAAATAAGAGGCGACGAAAAAATCGGCGACTATACAGTTGATGACTATGGAAAAGTTATCGATAAAAACATAAACAAGTTTATTCCTCGCTTCATGATGTTCACAAAGACAAACAGGAGAATTTCTTGGAACTGGGCTGCATTTTTCTTCGGACCTTTCTGGCTCGCTTACAGAAAGATGAATAAATTCGCAGGCCTTGCGATGCTCTTGATAATGCTTATTCCACTCATCTTTTTCAGTGATGTCCTTGATTATTATCAGACCACAAGTGAGATGTATAGCGAAGTTATGACATCCACAGAATATGCAACCTCTGCAGAACTTGAGAAGGCACTCGATAACCTTGAGGCAAACATGCCAACACAACCAGCCGCTATCACAGCTTCCACATATGTTGAAATGGCAGTGGATATTCTCTGCGGACTTTACGGTAACTATCTCTACTTTAGAAAGTGCACAAAGATTCTTGAAAAAGCAAGCAAGAAAGAGACGGAGGAAGCAAAAGCAAAATTCATAAAGAACAAGGGTGGTAGAAGTATAGCATCAGTTGTTCTTTTCATAATTGAATTTTACATCGTCTCTATCGTTGTCGGAGTTGCACTTTATTACATAGGGACAGATCTCGGTACGATTTTACGTCGATACATAAATTAAAGGAGTAGCTTATGTTTATTATTGTTGGCCTGGGTAACCCTGGTCGAGAGTATGAACAGACGCGCCACAACATCGGCTTCATTGCGATAAATGCCGTGGCTGAAAACCACGGCGTAAAAATAGACCACTTGAAGTTCAATGCTCTGACGGCTACCTGCATGATAGGCACTGAGAAGTGCCTGCTCATGAAGCCGCAGACATTCATGAACAACAGTGGTGAAGCCGTCGGTGAAGCGGCGCGTTTTTACAAAGTGCCACCCGAAAACATCATTGTAATATCGGACGATGTGAGTCTTGATACTGCAGCAATTCGCATAAGGCGAAAGGGTACAGCAGGTGGGCACAATGGCCTAAAAAGTATAATAAATCATCTAAGCTCCGATGGTTTCCCACGCATAAAAATTGGCGTGGGCGAGAGGACGCACCCGGATGAGGACTTGAAGGACCATGTTCTTGGTAAGTTTGCAAGAGAAGACATCGATGCCTTAAATGAGTCGATAAAAAATGCGGCAGCAGCCGTCGACCTCATTGTAGAAGGCAAAATCGATGAGGCGATGAATCTCTACAACACTAAGAAGAAAAAGAAAGAAGAAGAAAATGAAGACACCCCCGTTTAGAAAAAACGGGGGCTTTAGTCGTGCTTAAAAAAGAAAAGAGAAAAGATGTCTGGTTTCAGTAGTGCGCTAAAACAAAATAAAGCTGTAAATGAGCTTATCCAAAATGTCGCTGCAGGGAAATTCCCTGTCGGCGCGCTCGGTGCTGCGACTATTCATAAGGCACTTATAATTCACTCGATTTGCGATGAGGAAAAGCGAAGAGCATTTGTCATAACACCAGACGAAGCAGTTGCAAATAAACTCGCAGACGACCTCAAAGCTTTCGGCACAAGCGCGCAGGTCTTCCCGTCGCGCGACATCTCACTCATATTTGAGCAGACTCCGTCAAAAGAGTATGAGCGACAGAGAATGGGCGCTCTCACAAATTGGGTCTTTGGCAATGTCGATGTAGTGCTTATACCTGCCATCGCAGCAATCCAAAAAACTATTCCGAGAGAGGTCCTTCTTGAGCGAATACTTGAGATAAAAGAAGGCTCTGAAGTTGAACTTGAAAAACTTCTACAGTCACTTCATTTTGCAGGATACAAGCGCGCAGATGAGGTTGAGGGACAGGGACAATTCGCTGTCCGTGGAGGAATTGTTGACTTCTTCCCACCAAATAGAGAAAGACCTATACGTGTCGAATTTTTCGGTGATGAGATAGACACTATTGCAGAGTTTGACCCGCTCAGTCAGAGGCGAACTGACAAGCTTGACTCGGTCATGATTACTCCGAGCGTGGAGATTTATGCCGAGGACAAATCTGCTCTTTCTGACAAAATCGAAAAGATAGCAAATCGCCTAAAGCGAGATGTTGTCAAAGAAAAACTTTACAAAGAGGCCGACAGTTTAAGAG
>R04__coassemble_929_pt1 | contig 9937 bp, 9 predicted proteins | sample R04__metabat2_low_PE_025 | metagenome-assembled genome bin R04
CCGAGGAGGCCTGTGCCGCCGATCATACAAATTTTCACTTTAAAACAACTCCTTTGTGTTTTTTCTGAATGCTCTTTTATTTTAATCTTATTTAGTATTAAAGTCAATTTATTCATATAAATCTTGTCTATTATTAACATACTATTAATTATTGAAATGAAATAGTACCTATGGTAAAATTTATTCAGTCTTTTTTTAGGAGGATTATTCATGAAAACTTATGCTAGCGATAGTATTCGCAATATTGCGGTAGCAGGCCACGCAGGACGAGGCAAAACTTCCCTTTGTGAGGCAATGCTCTATGTGGCCGGAGCAACAGACAGACTTGGTAAGGTAGCAGACGGAACCACAGTTATGGACTTCGACGCTGAAGAAAAGAAACGTGGTGCTTCCCTTAACAGTGCTGTTGCAAGCCTTGAATGGAAAAATGTAAAACTTAATGTTATAGACACTCCGGGTCTCTTCGACTTCGCAGCTGGTCTTTCAGAGGCAGCTCGTGCAGCAGGTTGTATGCTTATAGTTGCTGATGCTGAAAAGGCAGCTTATGACGTTGGTGCAGAGAAGGCTTTCGAGGCTGCAAAGGCTCGCAACCTCTCAACAATGTTTGTTATTAACAAGACTGACGCTGAAAACGCAAACTTTGGTGACCTCTTTGATGCCCTTCAGGCAGTTCACGGCACAAAGCTTTGCCCAGTAGTAGTACCTTACATTGAAGACGGAAAAATCAAGGCACTTGTAGACTTCGGTCAGAACAAGGCTTTCACATATGCAAATGGCAAGTCAACTGAAATCGCTATGCCATCAAGCGCAAAGCTTGACGCTATGCGTGATATGTTCAATGAGTCAGTAGCAGGTGCATCTGAAGAACTCATGGAAAAATTCTTCGAGGGTGAGCCTTTCACAGAGGACGAAGTAAAAGCTGGTCTTCTTGAAGGTGTTACAAACGGTGACATCTACCCTGTATTTGCTTGCTCAGGCCTTACAATGGAAGGCGTTGACCTCTTACTCTCAGGTATCGTTAATCTTCTTCCAGCAGCAGCTGCTAAGACTGGTGAAGTTGCAATCGATGCAAACGATAAGGAAGTAACTCTCAAGTGTGACCCTGCAGGCCCTCTTGCAGCTATTTGCTTTAAGACAATCGCTGACCCATTCGTAGGTAAGCTTTCTTACGTTAAGGTTGTATCTGGCGAAATCAAGGGCGATACACCTATTTACAATGCTCGCACAGGTAAGGCAGAGCGCTTTGGTAAAATTCTTTATCCTCACGGCGGCAAGCAGGAAGATGGTACAGCTATCACAGCTGGTGACATCGCTATCCTTACAAAACTTGATGGCCTTAAGACAGGCGACACAATCTCTTCTGATAAACAGCCTTTGACACTCAAAGGTCTTAACCTTCCAAATCCTTGCATGCCTATGGCAGTTTATGCAACAAAGAAGGGCGAGGAAGAGAAGATTGCTCAGGGTCTCATCAAACTTATGGATGAGGATCCAACAATCACATTCGGTACAAACACAGAGACAAAAGAGCAGGTGCTCAAGGGTCTCGGTGAGCAGCATATCAACGTTATCATTGGTAAACTTAAGGCTAAATTCGGCGTAGATGTTGAACTTAAAGCTCCAAAGGTAGCTTACAGAGAGGCTATCAAAAAGACAGTTGAAGTTCAGGGTCGTTACAAGAAGCAGTCCGGTGGACATGGCCAGTTTGGTGATGTTTGGATTCGTTTCGAACCTTGCGACGAGCCAGGTCTTACATTTGCAGAGGAAGTATTCGGTGGTTCCGTACCAAAGAACTTCTTCCCAGCAGTTGAAAAAGGTCTCCAGGATTCTATCGAGCACGGCGTACTTGCTGGCTTCCCAATGGTAGGTCTTAAAGCTACTCTTTATGATGGTTCTTACCACCCAGTAGACTCATCAGAAATGTCCTTCAAGACAGCTGCATCTCTCGCTTACAAAGATGGTATTCCAAAGGCTAACCCAGTTATCCTTGAACCAGTAGTAAGCCTTACAGTACTTGTACCAGACGACAACATGGGCGACATCATGGGCGACCTTACAAAGCGTCGTGGCCGTGTACTTGGTATGGAATCTGCAGCAGGCAAACCTGGCATGCAGCAGCTTGTAGCTGAAGCTCCAGAGGCAGAACTTGCTGACTTCCCAACAGTTCTTCGTTCAACAACAAAGGGCAAGGGTTCATTTACACAGGAGTTTGCTCGCTATGACGAATGTCCACACGAAGTAGCTCAGAAAGTAATTGAAGCTTACAAGTCAGAAGAAGAATAAACAAAATATGGCGACCGACAAAATTGTCGGTCGCTTTTATTTTCTTTGACAATAAGCCTTAAAAGTGTTATATTCCTTATGCTTTATATTTACATTATAGGTATTATAAAAGAGAAGAGGTGAGTAAAGTGGAAAAAACAAGGGCTGAAGCTTATGAGTATTTGACATCTTTCCTTGATATGGGAGAGGAGCTTATGGCCTGTGGCGCAGAGGTCAACCGTGTTGAGGATACTATAATCCGTATGGGTAAGGCGTTTGGCGCTATCGATATGAATGTCTTTGTTATTACAACTTCTATTGTTGTAACTATGGAACTCTCAGAGGGAAACAGTATTACACTTACTCGCCGACTTTCAAGTCCGGGCAGTACAGACTTTAGAAAACTTGCCCGCATAAACAATGTTAGTCGTCATTATTGCGCTGACCCTACAATGAGTCTTGTGGAACTCAAAGAAAATTTTGAGAAGGCAATTCGCCCTACCACAAAACCTGTTCGCATGTATTTTGGCAGTGCCCTTGCTGCAGGTGCATTTGCAATTTTCTTTGGCGGCGATGTATGGGACGGAATTGTAGCAGCTATCTTTGGCGTCCTCATCTGTTTCTTCCAGCGCAAGGTTTCACCTCTTGCGCCGAACCCTATTGTTTACAACATAGGAGTTTCATTTGTAATAGGTCTCCTCGTTTGCCTTACGGCGAGGGTTATTCCAATACTTAGTATAGACAAAATTATGATAGGCGACATAATGCTCCTTATTCCTGGTATCGCAATGACCAACGCTATCCGTGATATGTTGGTCGGCGACACCGTTGCTGGCACTATGCGCCTTATAGAAACTGTAATGTGGGCGGGAGCACTCGCTGCCGGATTCATTGCAGCTTTCTGGATTGTGTGGTGAGCGTATGAGAGAGATGATAATTCAAATTATTATGGCAGCGCTCGGCTCACTTGGCTTTGCATTGCTCTTTAGACTAAGACCTGAGCATCTCCCACTTGCCGCAATCGGCGGTGCGCTCAACTGGTCAGTTTATTTGCTTGTACTTAATATGACAGACGATATTTTTGTGGCATCTATGGTTGCATCTATCTTCTGCGCACTTTATGCTGAAATAATTTCAAAGGTACAGAAGACCCCTGCAACTGTCCTACTTATCCCGTCTGTTGTACCTCTCATTCCGGGAGGCTCACTCTACTATACAATGATAGGTGTCGTTGAAAAGGATTTTGACAGCGCCCTGTTTTATGCAAAACTCACCACCCAATATGGCCTTGCAATAGCACTCGGTATCGCTATTGTTTGGACAGTTTGGGCAGCACTTTTCCAAAGAAAACCTTCAAAAAATACGGAAACTAAAAAAGGAGAAATCTCATGAAAATCTTAGCTTATGTATTTTTAGCACTCGGTCTTGTTTTCCTCGCATGGTTCTGCAAAGAGAGAGTAAAGGCGTTCTCACCAAAGGCAGTTATTCTGAAATCACTCACTTCTGCTTGCTTTATGGGAATTGCACTCTCAAGTCTTTTTGCATCTGCATCGGGTACTTACTTTAGCTTTGGATTCTTTGTAATCTTTGGCCTTCTTTTCGGTCTCTTCGGAGATATTTTCCTTGATCTTAAATGGGTTTATCCAAACGATAACGACATTTGGACATTCTCAGGATTTTATGTATTTGCAGTACAGCATATTCTTATCGCTATTGGTATTTTCTTAAACTTCATCATCGGTATGCAGACAAAGTATGTACTTATCTGCGTTGCAACTATTGTAGTTGGTATAATCGCCGGCATCTTAAATGTACTCTTCCTTGAGAAGCCTATGAAACTTGAATATGGCAACTTTAAGAAGGTCTCAGGCTTCTACGGCGGCATCCTCATTTCTATGCCACTTCTCACAGGCGCACTTGCAATCATGTTCGGCTTTAAGAATATCGTAATTGACCTTATGTTTGCAGGAGAGATTTTCTTCCTCCTCTCAGACCTTATTTTGTCTGGCACATATTTCGGCAAAGGTAAGGACAGACCAGTTGATGTCATTTCAAATCATGCAACATATTATGTAGGTCAGTTCCTTATTGCACTCTCACTTCTTTTTATGTAATTTGAGTTTTAAAGATTTAATTTAGAAGGTTAAAAATGAAAGAGCTTATACTCGACATTTTAATAGACGTATGTAAAGACACGCTGAAGCTGGTCCCTTTCCTCTTCCTCACTTATCTCGCTATGGAATACATCGAGCACAAGTCGGGCGAGCGGGCGAAGGCAACAATCGCGAAGTCGGGACGCGTAGGGCCGCTGATAGGCGCCCTCCTTGGCGCGTTCCCACAGTGCGGATTTTCTGCCGCAGCGTCGAGCCTTTACGCAGGCCGCGTCATAACCGTAGGTACGCTTATGGCCGTGTACTTGTCGACCTCTGATGAGATGCTCCCAATTTTTCTCTCAGAGCAAGTACCGGCAACAAGCATCCTAAAGGTTTTGGCGCTTAAAATTGTGCTCGGCCTTATCGCTGGTTTCTTACTTGATTTTGCAGTCGCAAAATTTTACAAAGGTAAGAAGGATAACCTCGACATAGGACACATCTGCGAGCACGACCACTGCAACTGTGAAGAGGAGGGTATTTTCAAATCTGCCCTTCACCACACTTTGCAAATAACAGCATTTATTTTTGTAATATCACTCGTATTGGGCTTCGCTGTAAATTTTGTTGGTGAGGAAGCTCTCGGCAACTTTATTACAAACAAGCCTATAATCGGTGAATTTATTGCAGGCCTTATTGGCCTCATTCCAAACTGTGCAGCATCTGTTGTAATAACTCAGCTTTACCTCGAAGGCGCTTTAAGCTTTGGCGCTATGATGAGCGGACTTCTTGTCGGAGCGGGCATAGGAATCGTTGTCCTTCTTCGCATGAATCACGACAGAAAAAAGAGCGCTGCAATAATAGGAATTCTTTATGGTTTCGGCGTTGTATTTGGAATTCTTATTGAGCTTCTCGGTATAACTATTTAAGGAGGGGAAGATTTTGAGAAAGACAAAAATTGTCTGCACAATTGGTCCTGCAAGTGACAGCAAAGAAGTGCTGATTGGACTTGCAAAGGCCGGCATGAATGTCGCAAGACTCAACTTCTCCCACGGTACACACGAGGAGCATCTTGACAAAATAAATAAAATAAAGGAAGTCCGCGAAGAACTCGGACTCCCTGTAGCTATTCTTCTCGACACAAAAGGCCCTGAGTATCGTATCAAGACTTTTGAAAACGATAAGATTCAACTTTTTGAAGGCGACAAATTTACATTTACAACAAGAGATGTAAAAGGCACAAAGGAAATAGTTTCTGTAAGCTATCAAAATCTTCATAAGGACCTCGAGGTGGGTGACATTATCCTCCTCTCAAATGGTCTTTTGAAATTCCAAGTTCTTGAGATTAAAGACCAGGATATCATCTGCAATACAATTGTCGGCGGAGAACTCTCAAACAGAAAATCTATGAGTTTTCCAAACAAAGTTTTAAAGCAGCCTTTCCTCTCAGAGCAGGATAAGGAAGATTTAAAATTCGGTATCGAGAACGACATCGATTACATCGCATGTTCTTTTGTCTCCTGCAAGCAGGATCTTTTAGATGTAAAAGAATACTTAAAGACACTGAACTACGAGTGCAAAGGCAACTTGATTGCAAAGATAGAAAATCAGTCTGGCATTGATAACATAAAAGAGATCTGTGAGGAGTGCGACGGCATAATGATAGGCCGTGGCGACATGGGCGTGGAGATTCCTTTTGAGGAACTCCCAGCAGTTCAAAAACGCCTTATAACGGAGTGCCGACTCCTCGGCAAACGCGTTATAACGGCGACTGAAATGCTCGAGTCCATGATACAAAATCCACGCCCAACCAGGGCCGAGATCTCTGACGTCGCAAACGCTGTCTACGACGGTACGAGCGCAATCATGCTCTCGGGCGAGACGGCCTCAGGTAAGTACCCTGTACTTACTCTCGAGACAATGTCCAAAATTGCTGAATATACAGAAAATAACATCCACTATCACAAGCGCTTTGGTGATGAGGAATTCAATATAAGAAATACGGCCGATGCTATCAGCCGTGCAACTGTGGGAATGGCCTTCGACTGCAAAGCAAAAGCTATCGCCGTTTGCACACTCTCAGGTTCAACTGCGCGCATGGTGTCCCGCTTCCGCCCAAGCGCTGACATCCTAGGTCTTACAACAGACAAGAAGACCTATTACACGCTTGCGCTCTCTTGGGGCGTAACCCCAGCGCTCGTTGATGTCTATGACTCAACTGATGTTATGTTTTACTCAGCAAAGCTCAAACTTAAAGAAGTTTTAAAACTGGAGCCTGGTGACATCGCCGTTATTACCGGCGGCACTTCAACCGCCTCCGGCAACACAAACCTCATAAAAGTTGACACAATATAAAAAAAGAGACAAGCTCACGCTTGTCTCTTTTTTGGTGACCCGGACGAGATTTGAACTCGTGTTACCGCCGTGAAAGGGCGGTGTCTTGACCACTTGACCACCGGGCCACATTGGAGCTGCTGTTGCAGCTCCTGCGTTTGGTAGCTGGAGTAGGATTCGAACCAACGACACCCCGGGTATGAACCGAGTGCTCTAGCCAACTGAGCTATCCAGCCATTTATAAAACGCGAAAATTATTATAACTGAACGAATTATACTTGTCAATGTTTTTATTTAAGTAAAAATTCAGCCAGTTTTTCTACTGTTGGGAGTATAACATCAGCATTGTATTCTTCAAATTCTTCTCTTTTTCCAAAGCCGTATTCTACGCCTATTGATGTGACGCCTGCAGTGTTTGCGCCTTCAATATCATAGAAGCGGTCGCCTACCATAGCGACGCTTTTTGAAGGCGTGACACCGAGACGCTCGCAGGCTCTGTTTACGAGCCAAGTCTTATTGGCCTCGTGGTTTTTAAGTTCTGGGCCAACAACTTCATCGAAGAGGTCAAAGGCGCCGATGTGCTTTGCGCAGATGTCGAGAAATGTCTGAGGCTTTGAGGATGCGACAGCGAGTTTTACTCCTTTTGCTTTGAGAGCTTTTAAAAGTTCGATAATGCCAGGGTATGCCTCTACTTCATAGACGCCTTTGTCAGCATAATAAACTCGGTAGGTATCAACTATCTCATTTGCCTTCTCAGGTGAGAGGCCATACATCTTCTCATAGGTCTCATAAAGAGGGGGGCCTAAAAACTCATTGAGTCTATCTTCATAAATAGGCATTTTATACTCATTGAGAGAATAGCGGACAGCGTTTCTAACACCAGGACCAGTGTCACCAACTGTGCCATCAAAATCAAAAATTACTGCATCAAACATTCTTCGTCTGCCTCCTCGTTTGCTTGTCAATTATACACGAATTTGCTATAATCGGCAATGGTGATTATATATGGCTAAAAGTTCTGGACGCATAGCCCTTCTCGATGAGATTCGTGGCTTTTGCGTACTCTGTATGATTTTTTATCATGCCTTTATTTTTATGGGCGACCAATATGGCATAAAGTTTGGAACGGATGCTTATCATTTCTTCCTACCCGTTCAGCCTTATGTCTCATGTATGTTTCTCTTTATTTGTGGAATCTGTTGTAGATTTTCGCACAGCAACTTAAAGAGGGGCCTAAAACTCGGTGCTTTTGCACTCGTTCTTAATTTTGTATCTATTGTAATTCTTCCAAAGATGGGCTTCTCTGGCACAGAGATTCTTTGGGGTGTACTTGATTTCTTCACAATTTGTATTTTGGGATTTGTGGCTTTTGAAAAACCTATTAGAAAAATGCCTGCGTGGATAGGCTGCATTATTTGCCTTCTTCTCTTCTGGGTATTCCAGGACTGGATTCCAAACAATACAATAACTCTTTGGGGAGATTTTTCTTGGACAATTCCAGAGTCATGGCATAGTGTGAAGTGGCTCTTCCCACTGGGAATTCAGTACGACGGCTTTTATTCAGCTGATTATTTTCCACTCATCCCTTATGGATTTATTTTCTTCCTCGGCTCATTTGTTGGCAAGTGGATGAAGGACGGCGAGGTTCCAAGCTTTGCTTACACTGTCCACATAAAACCACTTGATTGGCTTGGCAGACACTGCTTTGTAATCTATCTCGCTGAGCTTCCGATAATTTTCATAATTCTCGAATTTATAACTTGGATAGTAGGTAAATTTTAATGACTAAATCTCAGCGCGCACTCCACTGCGTGGAGGCGCTCAAAGTTGAATATCCCGAAGCGCTTTGCTCCCTCACGTACAGTGACCCTTTCCAACTTCTTGTTGCAACAAGACTGTCGGCACAGTGCACTGACGCTCGAGTGAATTTGGTGACGCCTGCGCTCTTCTCAAAATATCCGACCGCAGAGGCGCTTGCAAAAGCCGAGTTGTCCGATGTCGAAGACCTCGTACACTCCTGCGGCTTTTACCACGCCAAGGCGAAGGATATCATAGGCGCAGCGCAGGGTATCCTCGAGCGTTTTGATGGCAAAGTGCCAGACAACATTGAGGACTTGACCTCCCTTCCAGGAGTCGGTAGAAAAACAGCAAATCTCATAGTCGGCGATGTCTATAAAAAGCCAGCCGTTGTCGCTGACACTCATCTTATAAGAATAACTAATCTCTTAGGTCTTGTGGACACAAAAGACCCCAAAAGGGTTGAACTTGAACTTAAAAAGATTTTGCCTCCAGAGGAGAGCAACGACTTTTGTCACAGAATGGTTCTTCACGGCAGAGCTGTCTGCATAGCTCGCCGCCCACAGTGTGACAAATGTTGCCTTTTGGAGTTTTGCAAAAATGCAAAGAGACAAGCGTGAGCTTGTCTCTTTTTTATTTATTGCGGTACCAATGAAAGAGGTATTGCTGAGCTATGCCGCGTGTGCCGTCGGTGGTCGCAGGGAGGCCCTCCTTGTAGAGCTCGGCCATGATACGCTTTACCCAGACGTCAACTGGAAAAGCGTCGATGTGGCCGAGGCCGTAGAGCAGGGCACATTGCGCAACCTTTGGGCCCACGCCTTTAATCTTGAGGAGCTCCGCTTCCGCTGTGTCAAGCGGCAGCGCTTTTAATTCCTCAAGATTTATCTCGCCGCTTGCCACCTTGCGAGCGGCGTCGAGGATGTACTTGTTTCTAAAGCCTGCACGAAGGGGAGCGAGGTCCTCCTCACAAAGTTTTGCGATGGCTTCGGCTGATGGAAATATATAGGCGCCATTTTGAAGTTCTTCGCCGAAGGTCTCGCAGAGGCGAGAGATTATCCCCTTGATTCTTGGAATGTTGTTGTTCTGAGAGATTATGAATGAACAGAGCGCTTCCCATGGGTCTTGGTTTAAAATGCGAATACCATAGTATTCTTTTGTAGCAACCTTTAGATATTTATCTTTATTATACTTATTTATAATAGTGTCATAATCGCGGTTGAGATCAAAGTACGGCACCCAAAATGTGAGAAATTCCTCTTTTGTGCAGTTGTAAAACGTCACGTCAGTAGTGCCGTCTTGGTTCGGCTTCTCGGAGAGTTCGCCAAAGTGAGAACCTACGACAGCACACCAGTGCCCCTTATCGTCCTGTTCCCAACGAAAGCTCTGACCGCAGTCGAGTGAATATTTAAGCGATAAACAGTGAATATTTTTTACTGTCAAGTTACAATTGTCAT
>R04__coassemble_966_pt1 | contig 9615 bp, 10 predicted proteins | sample R04__metabat2_low_PE_025 | metagenome-assembled genome bin R04
GTCGGCGTCGAGCATGTTCGCCTCCTCATCTCCGCATTCGCGGAGCATGAGCTGGTGCTTAAAGCGTTCCATCTGATCGAGCGGGTCGTTGAGCTCTGAGTATGCGTTGCCATACTCGGTACCGAGGATGAAGAGTTCAAAGCGCTCGGTGAGATAAGGCTTTGATGGTTTACGCTTTGTAAGAGGGGAGACCTCAACAGGGTAGTCCATGATGAACGTTGGCTGTTCAAGGTTTGCCTCTACAAATTCGTCATAGAAACTTACAAGGATATCGCCCCAAGTCTCTTTACCTTTTTCAAGTTCGATGTGCTTTTCTTTTGCAAGAGCAATTGCTTTTTCATTGTCACAGGCAAACTCTTCGAAGTCGATGCCTGTGTATTTTTTTACTGCGTCAGCCATTGTCATACGAGCAAACGGCTTTTCAAGGTCGATGTCAACGCCCTTGAAAGTTACTTTGTAGGTGCCGTTTGCAGCCATAGCTGCGTTTCTGATGATGGCCTCAGTGCGGTCCATCATACCATTATAATCGGTATAGGCCTCGTAGAATTCGATTGATGTGAATTCTGGGTTGTGCTTTGTGTCCATACCTTCGTTTCTAAAGATACGGCCAATCTCATACACACGCTCCATGCCGCCGACGATGAGACGCTTGAGCGGAAGCTCTGTTGCGATTCTCATGTACATGTCGAGGTCGAGTGCGTTGTGGTGAGTGATGAAAGGACGCGCAGACGCGCCACCGGCGATTGTTGAGAGAACAGGTGTCTCAACCTCAACATAGCCGACGTCGTCAAGCGTCTTACGAACGGACGAGATGATGCGAGCACGCTTCATGAATGTGTCCTTGACCTCAGGGTTTACGATGAGGTCAACGTAGCGACGTCTGTAGCGTGTGTCAGCATCTTTGAGTCCGTGGAATTTTTCTGGAAGAGGAAGTAAGGACTTTGAGAGGAGTTTCAGTTCATGGGCATGAACTGAGATTTCTCCTGTCTTTGTGCGGAAGAGGTAACCCTTGATACTGAAGATGTCACCGATGTCCGACTTTTTAAAATCAGCATAAGGCTCTTCGCCAATTGCATCACGGGATACGTAAATTTGGATGTTGCCTGTCTTGTCCTGGATGTTGCAGAATGAAGCTTTACCCATTACGCGCTTGAAGAGCATACGACCACAAAGAGCAACGTCTATTGGACTTGCGTCCATGATGGCTCTGCGCTCGTTATAGTCGTTGTTTATAACTTCTCTTAATGCCTGCTCGTCGAGACCGTCTGTGACTGGTGCTGTGCGGCCAGCAAGAAGTTCTTCTTCGTGCTTTGTGTAAATCTCTTTCGCATCTACTGCGTGATGCGTCTGCTCGGCCGTCATAACCTGGAACGGGTCACAGCCAGCATCCTGGAGAGCCTTAAGCTTGTCTATACGAACCTGTCTTTGTTCGTTTGTCTCTTCGGCAGTGAGCTCGTGTTCCTCTACTGCCGGATTCTGATTTTCTGCCATTTATAAAACTCCTAATATAAAATTATTTCTTCTTTGCTGCTGATTTTTTAGCAGGTTTCTTCTCATCGTTTAATTCGATTGACATAATTTTATATTTGAGGTTGCCTGTTGGTGCTTCAACTACAACAGTCTGGCCAACCTTCTTACCAAGGATAGCTTTACCAACTGGGCATTCATCTGAGATGCGGCCCTTCATAGGGTTTGCCTGCTGAGGACCTACTATCTGATAAGTGTATTCTTCTTTTGTCTGCATGTCTTTAATCGTAACTTTTGAAGCGCGATTAACTACGTCAGCAGGCATATCGTCTTCGTTTATGAGTTTGTAGTTCTGAAGGATAGCTTCGAGTTCGTTGATACGGGACTCCATTTTACCCTGTTCAGATTTTGCTTCGTCATACTCAGCGTTCTCTGACAAGTCTCCGAATGAGAGAGCTTCTTTAATTTTTTCGGCAATCTCTTTACGGCCGGTAGTCTTGAGTTGTTCAAGTTCGTCCTGTAATTCCTTGAGACCGTCAGCGGTCAATAAAATTTCTTCTGCCATAATTGTCTAGTCCTTTCTTATTCCTCTATAGCTTTTAAAGCTTCGCGTTCTTCTTTTGATACTGTCGTCTTAACATCCTTCAGTATCTTGACCTGTTTACGGTCATAAGTTGTAGGTACAGCGTCAGGGTTGTGGTCAAGTTTAACTTTAACAACACCTGTTATAAGGTTTGATTCTGTGACAACGCCTTTGCCTTCCGCTGTCTTTACAACAGCACCTGGTTTTGGAGTTATCTTTGAGAGGTGGATGTAGGCATCTTCCTCATATTTAAGACAACACATAAGTCTTCCGCAGGTACCTGATATTTTTGCAGGGTTCAAAGAGAGACCCTGTTCTTTTGCCATTTTAATGGAGACTGGTTCAAAGTCACCCATGAATGAATTGCAGCAGAAAGGTCTGCCACAAATGCCAAGGCCACCGAGCATCTTTGCTTCGTCTCGGGCTCCGATTTGACGAAGCTCAATACGAGTTCTAAAAACACTTGCGAGGTCTTTTACGAGTTCTCTGAAATCAACTCTGCCATCTGCAGTGAAATAGAAAAGAATTTTGCTTCCGTCAAAAGTATATTCAACTTCTGTAAGTTTCATCTCGAGACCATGCTTTGCGATTTTCTCTTCACAGATTTTGAAAGCATTCTTTTCTTTTTCTTTATTTTCAGCAACCTTCTTTAAGTCCTCATCGGTTGCAAGACGAGTTATAGGCTTCAGTGGAGAGACGAGAGTGTTGTCCTCAACCATCTGATTTTCAGTGGCAACTTCCCCACATTCAACACCGCGCGCAGTCTCGACTATGACGTGCTGCCCGAGTGTGAATTTTTGGCCTTTAGGATCAAAGTAATAAACTTTGCCGACTTCTTTGAATCTAATGCCAACTACTTCAGTCATTTTGACCTCCAAGTTTTGAAACAAGACGAGTCAGTATAAGGTTCTTGTTTCCGTAAATATTTATAGCTTTGATTATCTCTTCGACGCCGTCCTTTTTCGAGAGAAGCTCGGACGAGCCGAGCGCAGACGAGAGAGCCTTTGCTTCGTCCTCGGCGCCACTTATCAAAGTGGTGCCACTGCTTTGAAGCACAAGGGCGTCTCGGATTATGCGAAGGAATACGTCGAGCGTCGGTGAGAGCAATTCAAAATTTTTCTCAAACACAGCGACAAATGAGAGGAGACCAAAACTGTCACGCTTTGCAACAAGGCTTGCAAGAGTTCTTGCATAGCCTTCGCAAGTGGCAGAGGTCTCGTCCTCGCCGTCGCCTGTGATATCGCCAATGTTAAATACTGCGACACGGGAGAGTATTGTGTCGAGCAATACAGAATGTGTGTCGCAGAGGAGAATGAAAGTTGCAAAGACAGGTGGCTCCTCAAGAATTTTAAGAAGAGCATTTTGTGCATAGTCCTGCATAAGCTCCGCTTTTGCAATTATGTAAATCTTTTTCTCATTCTCGTTTGGAATGATATACGCGTCATCCCGCATTTGCCTGATGACTTCGACAGACAAAGTCTTTTTCTTCTCTTCCGGCAGAACAACTATGACGTCAGGGCTGTTACCAGCCATGACTTTTTCTCTGTCGGAAAGCAGCTCCGCTGAGAGCTCGCGTGCGGCAAGTAGACGGGCGTCATAGCTTCCGCCGTCGATTACAAGCGCATGCGGCACGCGCCCTGCGTCAACTAGAGCCTTTAGTTTTTCAATCATTTGTTTCCACCTCGTTGTCGAGTGGAGTCACAGTGAGTAAAAGTGTAAATGTGAAAAGTGCAAGGCCAATATCAGCAAAGTTCAAAGCGTATGCAGAAGAGAGACTTGCGTGGCCACCTATTATAGCAAAGAGTTGGCCGAAGCCGCAGATGAATGCATAAAGTGATGTGTTGGTACCTGCGAACCAGAGAGCCTTCATGCTTATTTCCTCGTTTATGCCAGCTGTGATTCGTGCAAAGGACATAAAGAAGATACATGCAAAGCAGAGGAGAATAATTCTAAAGAAAAGTTCAGAAACATTTCTAAAACTTACTGGTTCTATGAAGTAATACATGAGGCGTCCCATAGCCCAAAGTACAGGGGAGAGCGCCAAAACGGTGTGCTTCTTGTAACTGTCATTACCACGTATAGCTGAGAGTGTAACGAAGATAACAAAGATAATTGAAATGAAGCTAAATATGGTTTCTATTATGAGTGCAAAACCACCAGTTGAAACAAGAGCACTGTAAATGGATGCACTGCTTGAGGACAAACTTGATGTCAGGTGATTTAAGATGTTTATAAGAGAAGTGATTGCTTCATAAACGAGTGACAATGCAAAAATTATGGAGCCTACAAAAAATCCGATGTTACTTTCTTTTTTGAAATTCGGAGTTGTCATTATGCCACTGAAATAGGAGAAGATAAGCGATATTAAAAAGAAGACAATGCAGAGGATGTAAAGGATCCAAACAGTTGCATTTCTTGTAATCCAAAAACCTGTTGCGGCGTCAACGATGGTAGAGAGTTGGAGGACGCGAAGAGATGTGCAAACGAGCACGAACACCGCAAGAATAATAACAAGTGGTGTAGGGGAGAGCTTGGATATTTTGAGTTTCTTCATTGCTTTTTCCTCCAATGACTAATAATACAATGAATTATTATATACCATTTATATTATAAAAATCAATCAAAAAGCCCCATTTTGCAAATGTGCCAAAAAAATTTTTTAAAAATATACAAAATGCTATGTTGACATTATATAGTGACGACTATATAATGTTAAATACACGCCAAGTGACCACAAGATATTGTGGTTTTCTATAAAATCTAAGGAGATCGGGAAAATGATTGAAACCATTATTAAGAGAGACGGACGCGCTGTTCCTTTCTCAATCGACAAAATAGCAACCGCTATTTTCAACGCAGCACAGGCAGCTGGCGGTTCTGACTACGAGGAGGCCCTTGCGCTTTCTCAGCAGGTTGTAGCTTACATCGAGTCAACCGGCAACACAAGACCTACAGTAGAAGAAATTCAGGACGTAGTAGAAAAGATTCTCATCGAGAGCGGCCATGCTAGAACTGCAAAGAAATTCATCCTTTACAGACAGGAACGTTCACGCGTTCGTGAGATGAACACACGCCTCATGAAGATTTATGAGGGCCTTACTTATAAGGATGCAAAAGAAAATGACATAAAGCGTGAGAACGCTAACATCGATGGTGACACCTCGATGGGTACAATGCTCAAATATGGTTCAGAGGGCGCAAAGCAGTTCAATGAACTTTATGTTTTAAAGCCTGAACACTCAAAGGCTCATGCTGAGGGCGACATCCACATCCATGACCTTGATTTCCTTACCCTTACAACAACATGCTGTCAGATTGACATAAACAAGCTCTTCAAGGGCGGTTTCTCAACAGGTCACGGCTTCCTTCGTGAACCTAATGACATCTCAAGCTATGCAGCTCTCGCAGCTATAGCTATTCAGTCCAACCAGAATGACCAGCACGGTGGTCAGAGTATCCCTGCATTTGATACTTTCATGGCACCTGGTGTTAAAAAGACTTACAGAAAGTTCTATATCGCTAACCTCTCAAAGGGTCTTGAACTTCTCTGTGGTTTTGAAGATGCATCTGAGGCATCTAAGAACCTCTGCCTTGAAGTTGAAAATACATTTGGAGTAAGCCCTGTATTTGCAAACGATAATGACTATCAGGCAAAAGAGGCAGACCTCCTCATCAATAAGTATCATCTCCCAGAGCCAAACGTTAAGAAGGCACAGAGCTTCGCAGTTAAGAAGGCTACAAAGGAAACTGACAAACAGACATTCCAAGCAATGGAAGCTTTTGTTCACAACCTCAACACAATGCACTCACGTGCAGGCGCTCAGGTTCCTTTCTCATCTATCACTCTCGGTGATGACCCAAGCGAAGAGGCAAGAATCGTTACAAGAAACTTCCTCCTTGCTACAGATGCTGGTCTCGGCAATGGCGAGACAGCTATCTTCCCAGTTTCTATCTTCCGTATTAAGGAAGGCATAAACTACAATCCAGAGGATCCTAACTACGACCTCTTCAAGCTTGCAATGAAGGTTTCCGCAAAGAGATTGTTCCCGAACTTCTGCTTTGCTGATGCAACCTTTAACAAGGCTGGTTACGACGTAAACGACTACAACACAAAGGTTGCTTACATGGGCTGCCGTACACGTGTTAAGGCAAATGTTTATGATCCAAGCCGCCAGGTTACTTGCGGTCGTGGTAACCTCTCATTCACATCCATCAACCTCCCAAGAATCGCTATCAAGTCACATGGTAACATTGACGCATTCTTTGAGGAACTCGATAGAAAGATTGACCTCGTATTTGATCAACTTTATGGCCGTTTCCTTATCCAGGGACATAGAAGAGTTTACAACTACCCATTCCTTATGGGACAGGGACTCTGGCTCGACTCCGACAAGCTCAAGCCAGACGATGAGGTTATGGAAGTGCTCAAGCACGGCACACTTACATGTGGCTTCATTGGCCTTGCAGAGTGCCTTAAGGCCCTCATCGGTTCTCACCATGGTGAGACTCAGGAAGCTCGCAACCTCGGTCTTGAAATCGTTGGTCACATGCGTGAGCGCTGCGACCAAAAGTCAAAGGCAACAGGCATGAACTACACACTTATCGCAACACCTGCAGAAGGTCTTTCAGGACGTTTCGTACGTATGGACCGCGAGCGCTATGGTCTCATCCCTGGTGTTACAGACAGAGCTTATTATACAAACTCTTTCCACGTACCTGTTTACTTCCCAATCTCAGCATTTGAGAAGATCAAAATTGAAGGTCCTTATCATAACCTTACAAACGCAGGTCACATCTCATACATCGAGATGGATGGTAACCCACTTGAGAACCTCGATGCCTTTGAGTCAGTTATTCGCTGCATGAAAGACAACAACATGGGCTATGCTTCAATCAACCACCCTGTTGACCGTGACCCAGTTTGTGGTTACACAGGAATCATCGGTGACGTTTGCCCACGTTGTGGCCGTCACGATGGCGAGGGCATCAGTGAAGAAGTTCTTATGAAGATCAAGGGCTACTCAACCAACGTATGCTCATGCGATGAAAACCCACTTGAAGAAGCAGATAAGGTTGCACATCCAGTTTAATTCGACTATAATAAAATTAGAATAAATTAAAAAAGAAAAGAGGTATTATTATGGAATCTAAAATCGTAGGCGAAGGCGTAAAGTTTGAAAGAATCAGAAGAATCACAGGCTACCTCGTAGGTACACTCGACCGTTTTAATGATGCAAAATATGCAGAAGTAAATGACCGTGTTAAGCACTCAATCGGTACTGGCGCAGGAGAGTTTGAGCAGGTTTAATGGACTTTCCAATAGACACTCAAATAATTGATTACGACCAGCCAGGTGGAACTAAACTTCACCTGGCTGGTGTTATCCGTGAATCAATCGTCGACGGTCCAGGATGGCGCTTCGTAGTCTTTGTCCAGGGTTGCCCGCACCACTGTAAGGGGTGCCAAAATCCGCAGACATGGGGCTTCGATGGCGGCTACGAGACGACCGTCGAAAATATTATAAATGCAGTAAAAGCGGACCCTTTGCTAAAAGGTGTAACGCTCTCTGGCGGAGAGCCGTTCACACAAGCAAAGGCACTCGCGGTCCTTGCACGTGAGATTAAAAAGCTTGGACTTGATGTCATGTCATTTTCAGGCTGGACTTTTGAGGAGTTGCGCGACGGCGCAAATGCCGACAATGCCTGGATGGACTTGCTCCCTGAACTTTCCCTCCTTGTGGACGGAAAGTTTATCGAGGAGCAAAAGTCCTTGGACCTCCATTTCAGAGGCTCCAAAAATCAACGCATTGTCGATGTTCAAAAGTCCTTAGCTTCTGGTACAACAGTACTTTCAGAACTAAACTAAATAAAGTGCGCATTGCGCACTTTATTTTTTTTTATATTAGTGTTAGAATATGCGAGGAAATTTTAAAAAAGGAAGTAAAGAAAATGCAAATTTTACTTGAAACATCAGCTCGTCACCTCCACGTAACACGTGAGGCACTCGACATTCTTTTTGGTGAGGGATATGAACTCACACCAAAGAAGGATCTCTCACAGCCAGGCCAGTTTGCCTGCGAGGAGAGAGTAGCAGTAATCGGCCCTAAGGGCCAGTTCCCAGCAGTTTCAATTCTCGGTCCTATCCGTCCTGAAACACAGGTTGAACTCTCAGCATCAGACGCACGCTCAATCGGTGTTGCAGCTCCTATTCGCGAGTCTGGCGACATCGCAGGTTCAGGCGCTTGTAAGCTTGTAGGTCCAAATGGCGAGATTGAAATCTCTGAGGGCGTTATCGTTGCAAAGAGACACATCCACGCAACACCAGAAGACGCGGAAGAACTCGGAGTAGAGGACAAGCAGATTGTAAATGTTAAGGTTGAATCTGACGGCCGTTCTCTCATTTTCGGCGATGTTGTTGTACGTGTAAGTCCTAAGTACGCTCTTGCTATGCACATCGACACAGACGAATCAAATGCTGCAGGTGCAAAGCCAGGCATGATGGTTGAAATAGTAAAATGAGTTTTTCAGAGCTAGAAGCAAGATGTAACGCTTGTAAAGGTTGTGACCTTTACAAGACAAGAAATAATCTTGTCTTCGGTGTCGGTGTGGAAAATGCCGACGTGTTTTTGATAGGCGAGGGTCCAGGTGAGAACGAGGACAAAATGGGGGAACCATTTGTCGGTCGTTCGGGCAAACTTCTAGACGAAGCCCTAAACTACGTTGGTCTTGACAGACATGAAAATGTCTTCATCGCCAACATGGTAAAGTGTAGGCCACCAGAAAACAGAGACCCTAGGGCAGACGAAGTGGAAGCCTGCATAGGCTTCCTTTTGGAACAAATAGAACTTGTAAACCCTAAGATTGTTGTCTGCCTCGGTCGTGTTGCTGCGAGTTACTTCCTTGGAAAGGACTTTAAAGTAACGAAGCAGCACGGTGAATTTTTTGACATAAATGGTCGCACATTCACAGCGACGTATCACCCTGCCGCCATCCTTCGCAACATAAATCAAAAACCACTCTTCCTCTCTGATTTTGAAAAAATCAAAGCTCAACTATAAACGAAGCCCACTCGGTCTCGAGTGGGCTTTTGTTTTACTTTGTTTATTTCATTTTCAAGTATGATTTGATGGCGGCAAAGCTTTCGTCGCTGATGTCGTGCTCGATTTTGCACGCATCGGCCGATGCTGTGCTCTCGTCGACACCGAGGCGTACCAAAGCCTCGGTTAGGACTTTGTGCTTTTCGTAGGTGCTCTCGGCTATGGCAAGGCCTGCTGGCGTCAAAGTTATAAAACCATCTTTGTCGACCTCGACAAAGTTATAACTTTTGAGCTTCGACAGCCCTACCGAGACGGAGGCCTTCGAAAAGCCCATTGCGTCCGCAATATTTATAGCTCTCACTTTGTCGCTTTGCTCTGACAAAATGAGTATTGTCTCAAGATACATCTCACCGGACTCAAGCATAAGAAAACCTCCACTAAAAGTTGTTTTATTATATAAAATTTGGAAAAATAAATCAACTTTGCGTAAATTCTGTAGGTTTTTGCGTAAATTTGGTTATTACATTAT
>R04__coassemble_1010_pt1 | contig 9392 bp, 9 predicted proteins | sample R04__metabat2_low_PE_025 | metagenome-assembled genome bin R04
CCGTTACTCCTACTTCGAACCCTAATTCACAAAACAAAAAGAGACCCCTAAGGGTCTCTTCTTGTTTTGGCAGCGAATTAGGGATTCGAACCCCAAATAACTGAGTCAGAGTCAGTCGTGTTACCGTTACACTAATTCGCTGTATTAAAGGAGCTACGAGTGTAGCTCCTCTTAGTTTTAGCTAAATTATGCGCGCTCTACCTTGCCTGAACGAAGGCAACGTGTGCAAACGTATACTCTCTTTGGAGAACCGTCAACTATAGCTCTAACTCTTCTAACGTTTGGCTTCCATGTTCTGTTTGAACGTCTGTGTGAGTGGGAAACCTTGATACCGAAGGAAACATCCTTACCACAGTATTCGCATTTTGCCATATTGGGCACCTCCCCTTAAACAATTGTGGCTACGCCACGTAAAATACAGCAAAAACAAGTTTAGCAAAAAGAAAATTAAAATGCAAGCATTTTTTTAATTAATAATTGAGAATTCTATACTTGCCTACAATCGGAAGTTCCTTAGCTCTTCCCTGGATTGCATTTACAAGGCCGATAATTTGAACTACAAGTACGATAAGGTTAAATATTCCGGAGATAAATCCAAGGATACCTACGATGCTTGTGATGATTGATACTATCACTGAAAGTACAATCTGAGCGATGAAGAGAATAAGGCCCTGATTTGCGTGATACATAGCGTATTTTGAGTCCTTTGCTGCGAGAATTGGAACAAGAACTAAAACGCCGAGATATGCAAGCGCTGCAAAGACCTTGTTGTTTTCTATGTCCTGTGGGTCAAACTCACTTGTTGTGTCAGCTGTATTGTTGAGGTCAGCAACCTTCTTTGCTGCCTCATTTACCTTCTGCTCAAAATCAGACTTATCGCTTGTTGCTGCGCCACATGATGGGCAAAATTTAGCATCGTCTTTTACTTCTGCTCCGCAGTTTCTACAAAATGCCATTTTTCTTTTCCTCCAAATATCTCTCGGGATCATTTACAAAAATCCCCGTTATTCCTTTGCTTTCAAGTTTAACCAAATTGTGCTTAATTGGCAAGTAGCCATGTGGATAAAAAAGGTCCTTTGTCCAGACGCGAACGCAGAGGTCCAAATTGTCCAGCGCGAATTTGTCGATGTTCATGCTACGGATGTACGGATGAACCGCGCTGCAATGGATATTAAAGTTCGCGTCGTTTAAGCAATCAAGACCAGTTTTGCCAAGAGCGGCAGCTTTGGCATTTGGTCGAAGTTTTAAAATTTTCTTTGTGGACTCAGAATTGAATGAGGAATAAATTATGCTGTCAGCAACCTCAAATTTGTCCACAAGTTCTACGACTTTCTCTTCTATTCCCTGGTACGGGAAGACGGAAGTTTTGAGTTCTATGTTGAGAAGAAGGCCTTCTTTGAGTTTAGGTGCGAGAAGATTTAAAACCTCTTCAAGACTTGGAATATTTCCTATTTCTTTGAGGTCTGTAAAGCTTAAATCCTTTACAAAACCTATTCTATTTGTTGTTCTGTCAATTTTTTCGTCGTGGATTACAACGGGTACTTCATCCTTTGATAGTTGAACATCGAGTTCTATTCCTGTAAGGCCACTGATGTTCATCGCGGCCTCAAATGCAGGTAAAGTATTTTCGGGGAATTTTACACTGCAACCCCTGTGTGCCCATATTTCCATAAAATTTTCACCCCACCTAAATAAATATTATATACTTTTTTGTAGAAATTTGTATATAATAATATTTAATGTAATTTTCAAAAGGAGAAAAATCATGGCAATTGATAATTCTTGGTACAAAGAACTCGTTGTTTACCAAATCTGGTGCCGTTCATTCCTTGACAAGAATGGTGACGGCCAGGGAGATTTGCAAGGTGTTCTTGAAAAACTCGATTACATAAAAAGCATAGGTGCAAATGCTATTTGGTTCTCGCCTATCTACCCGTCTCCAAATGCTGACTGGGGTTATGACATTTCAGATTACAAGAGCATTCACCCAGATTTCGGTGATTTGGAACTCTTTAAGAAAATTGTAGCCGAGGCGCACAAGCGTGACATGAAGGTCATCATGGACCTTGTTGTAAATCACACCTCCTCTGAACACTACTGGTTCAAAGAGAGTAAGAAGTCGCGCGACAATCCGTACAGCGACTACTACATTTGGAAAGACGGAAAGAACGGCGGCCCGCCGAACAACTGGCTTTCCATCTTTGAAGGTGGCGCTTGGGAGTACGTTCCAGAGCGCGACCAGTATTACATGCATGCCTTTGCAAAGGGCCAGCCGGACCTCAACATGGACAATCCAAAAGTGCGCGAAGAAGTTAAAGACATCATGCGTTTTTGGTTTGACATGGGTGTTGACGGTTTCCGTGAGGACGTTATTACATTTATTTCAAAGGACCCAGACTTCCCTAATGGTTTCCCTATCCCTATCGCCTGTGGCATAGAGCATTACAACCAGGGTCCAAACCTTATGCCATACCTTCGCGAGTTCCGTGACGTCGCAGAGGAATACAATGTATTCCAGGTTGCGGAGTCACCGATGACAGGCGCGAAGGATGCTATAAAGTTTACAAGCGGCAAAGACAAAGTCTTTGATATGATGATAAACTTTGAGCATATGAACGCTGACTGTTTTATGACAGACACAGTTCACTTGCCTTTCTCTCTTCGTAAATTTAAGAAGGCTCTCGGCAGCTGGCAGACCAATCTCTACGGCAAAGCTTGGAACGCGCTTTACATCGAGAACCACGACCACCCGCGTGTCATCAGCCGCTACGGCGATGACAAGCGTTATCGCGTGGAGAGTGGTAAAGCGCTCGCAACTGCCGCATTTATGATGAGTGGCACACCTTACATTTACCAAGGTCAAGAGATTGGTATGACAAACAACCACTTAAAATCTCTTGATGAGTTTAAGGATGTTGTAACATTCAACAATGAGAAAGTATTTAAGAAGTTTGGTATTCCACGCTTTATCTACTTAAAGATTGCAAATTTAACAAGCAGAGAAAATGCAAGAACTCCTGTTCAGTGGAACAAGAAGAAAAATGCCGGCTTTACAACAGGTACTCCTTGGTTCGGTGTAAACAAGAACTACAAGGAGATAAATGTTGAGGCGGCTGAGAAGGATCCAAACTCCTTGCTCAACTACTACCGTGAACTTTTCAAAGTTCGTCAAAACAACAAAGTATTTATCTATGGTAAATATAAAGAATATTATCATAGAAGCAATAAACTCTACTGCTATGAGATGTCATACAAAGGAGAAAAAGCTCTCATTGTTGTCTCATTCTCAAAGAAGCCACAGACTGTAAAAGCTCCGAAGGGTTTCGCATTTGACGAGAGCAAGATTTGCCTTAAGAATTATAATGATTCTCCAAAAGCAACAGAAAAAGAACTTGAACTTCGCCCTTATGAAGCAGTAGTATATCTTTATTCAAAATAGAAGGAAATGATTAAAAATGCAAAGAAACTATGGACTATTCACCGCAATCACAATGATTACTGGTATCGTTATCGGTTCCGGTATCTTCTTCAAAGCTGACGACGTTCTCGCTTACGCCAACTACAATGTATGGCTCGGCGTACTCGTTTTCGTTGTAGCAGCTATCGCTGTAATCTTTGGTGCTCTCACCATCTCACAGCTTGCAATTCGCACAGACAAGCCGGGCGGACTTGTCTCATACGCCGAGGACTTCGTTGGCGTAGGCGCAGCAACCGCCTTCGGTTGGTTCGAGTCCTTTCTCTACCTCCCAACACTCGGCGCTGTTGTTGCTTGGGCCTCAGGCATTTATGTAAGTAATTTGCTCGGCTTCCAAGATTTCTCAATTTGGAGAAACACAATAATCGGCCTTATTGGTCTTACATTCTTTTATGCAATAAACATCCTCTCTGCAAAAGCAGGCGGATTTTTCCAGAACTTCTCAATGATAATCAAGATTATTCCACTTATCATTCTTGCTGTCATTGGTCTTGCAAAAGGTAACACAGGTGCTGAACTCGGCACAGCAGCGAGCACTTTTACTGCGAGCGCTACCTCAAGCCTCGCTTGGCTCGGTGCTTTCGGCCCGCTCGCGTTCTCATTCGATGGTTGGATTGTTTCGACATCAATTTGCCATGAAGTAAAGAATTCAAAGAGGAATCTCCCTATTGCACTTTCAGTCGCACCTATCTTCGTACTTGTAGTTTACCTCGCATACTTCCTCGGTATCACTTCATTCCTTGGAGTTGACACAGTAAAAGAAGTTGGCGACAATGCAGTTTATCTCATGTCCTCAACTCTCTTTGGTGAGACAGCATCAAAGATTGTTCTTATCGCAGTTGTAATTTCAATTCTCGGTACAGTAAATGGTGTATCTTTAGGCCTTATCCGTCTCCCTTATTCACTTGCTCTTCGTAACATGATGCCAGCATCAAAAGTGTTTAAGAAAGAGTGTAAAGCACTCGGCGGTATGCCTGTAAACTCAGGTCTCCTCGTTTATGGACTTTCAGTAGTTTACCTTTTCATCAATTACTTTGTTATGACAAGTTCTGCAACTCTCCACTTCTTTGGTAACGAAGTACCAGTATGTAACCTTGACATCTCATCAATCTCAATCTGCGTACTCTACCTCACATACATAGTTCTCTATGTAGCTGTTATCAAACTTTGGAAGAAGGGCGAGATTAAGAATGTCTTCCTCGGTCTCATCTCCCCAATCCTCGGTATAATCGGTTCACTCATCATCTTCTCAGGTTCAGTAGTTGATCCAGTATTCTTCATCTACGCACTTATTTGCATAGTATTTATAGGCATTGCTTATCTCTTCTATGTTAAGAACAAGGCTAATATTGTTATCAAATCCAACGAGGAATACGAAAGAGAAGAGCTTGCAGCAAGCGCAGAAAAATAAATAAAAAATAAACAAAAATGAAAGCCGGTCTTGTCAAAGACCGGCTTTATTTATCTTTTGTTTTATTTTTTATAGCGCTCTTCTGAAAGTTCATCGTATTCCTCGATGAAGCGCTGCGCGAGGACTGCGTCCGACTCGTACGGGCAGTACTCCGTTCCGCGCTTGAGAGTAGTCTCTGTACCCTTACCAGTAATAAGAATTACACGGGAATCAGTCTCATCGATTATTGCGTGACGAATACATGTCTTTCTGTCCTCTATTATCTCATAAGGACAGGTGATATGTTTTACAATCTCCGCAGTAATGTCAGAAAAAGCTTCCTCGCCAGTGTCATCCTCAGTAACATAGACAAAATCCGAGTACATAGAACTATACTTAGGTTTGTCTATTCTACGCTGAAGAGCTTTACTACCCGAACAGCCAAAGATTGTTATAACTTTCTTTCCAACATACTCCTTCTTTGTTGAGGAGCAGAGAGCTTCCATGCTCATTTTGTTGTGAGCATAGTCTACGATTACAACAACGCGCTTGTCACGGCTCTCGTAAACCTGCATACGTCCCTCGGCACGAGCGGCGTAAAGGCCAGATTTTACGAATTCTTCGGGGATGTCAAACGCCATACAAATTGCCATGGCACAGAGAGCATTTTCAACATTGAAAAGACCTGGCATACCGATTGCAAATTCACCGTTGTACTTTGGCGAAGTTACATTGAAATAAATTCCGTCTGCCTTCTTTGTATAGGCGTCGCAGTAGATTGTGCATGTCTCATCAAATCCAACTGTTATTACGTTTTCACATCTCTCTTTTGCATAGGAGAGAATCTCGTCAGCGTGGTCTGCGTTCATGTTTACGCAACCGATTTTTGAGGCATCAAAAATCTTGAGTTTTGAGGTGAAATAATCATCAAAGTCCTTATGTTCAATAGGACTTATGTGGTCCTCACCGATGTTAGTAAAGCAGCAGACGTCAAATTTCATGTCGCGAACACGACCATATTTAAGCGACTGGCTCGAAGCCTCCATCGACATGTATGAGAGTCCGGAATCGTAAGCATTTTGGAAATGCTCATAAATTTCCAAAACCTCAGGCGTTGTGAGGAGAGATTCAATCGTCTGTGTACCGTCAAAAATATTTATTGACGACATAAGACCGCAAGGCTTTTTGCCGAGACTCTCCTGCCACTCATCGATAATTTCTTTTACAAAATAGTTAGTTGTGCTTTTACCTTTCGTACCAGTGATGCCAACTGTTGTAAGTTTATCGGTTACGTGATCATAGTGAAGCATACCGAGCACTACGAGCGAATATCTTATGTCATTTACTAAAATGTAAGGTGCATCGACATCATACTTTTTCTCAGCGACATAAGCGATAGCGCCGTTGTCTATAGCATTTTCCAAGTACTCTTCTTTAAAATGAGCACCCTTTACTATAAAAATTGAAGTGCCAAAGAGTTTTCTGGTGTCATAAGTGAGACAGTCAATTTCTTTTTCAAGAAGTTCATCTGTCACATTGGTCTCAACCAAAATTCCAGCATTTTTTGCGGCTTCTATGTAATTTTTAAGAGCAAGCTTATTTCTCATTTTCTTCACCCTTACTATCACTTATTATTCGGCCATCCTGGAAGCGTACAATACGCTCTGCTGTCGCAGCGATGCCATCGTCATGAGTTATAAGAATAACTGTTCTGCCGTCCTCATGGAGCTCATAGAGCATCTTCATAACCTCTGCGCCTGAGGCCGAGTCCAAATTACCAGTAGGCTCATCGGCAAGGATAATTGGTGGCTTCGCTGCAAGTGCGCGAGCGATTGCCACACGCTGCTGCTGACCACCTGAGAGTTGGTTTGGAAGGTGTGTCATACGCTTTCCCATTCCAACACGCTCAAGTGCTTCTATTGAGAGTTTCATACGTTCCTCTTTTTTTACGCCTCTATAGACAAGAGGAAGCTCTACATTTTCAAGAGCTGTGAGACTTGAAATCAGATTAAAGCCCTGGAAAATAAAACCTATCTCCTTGTTTCTTATGTCGGAGAGCTCATCGTCCGTGAGCTTTTCAACATTCTCACCTTTGAGCAAATATTCACCGCTCGTTGGGACATCAAGGAAGCCTATCATATTCATCATTGTTGATTTACCAGAACCGGATTGTCCGACGATGGCCACAAATTCGCCATCGTCTATTGTAAGATTTACACCGTCGAGGGCGTGAACTTCATTCTCGCCCGGATTGTAAATCTTATAAAGGTCTCTAAGTTCAATAAGATGCATAGATTTCACTTCCTTCATAGCAAAAAACGGCATTTGGTAGCCCAAACGCCGTTACTTGTTGCAAAATTATTTTGCAGCCTTTATTGCAAGTGCTGACTTTTTACGAGCAGCGTTGTTCTTATGAATAAGACCTTTAGCCTGAGCCTGGTCGATCTTCTTTATAGCTGCTTTTACAAGCTCGTCCTTGTCTGCCGCATTTGTCTCAATAGCAACATTAGCTTTCTTTATAGCTGTTTTAAGTGCTGTGTTTGCAGACTTGTTTCTCTGAGCTTTTGCTCCGTTAACGATTACACGTTTCTTAGCTGATTTAATGTTAGGCATATCTACACCTCCCCTTGAGTCTTACAGTTGATTATATTAACACTTATATTAATAAAAAGCAATATTTTTTTAATTTCTACATGTATGAATAATCGAGGTCGATATACTTTGATTGAAGACCGTAATAGCTTCCGTCACCTGTCGACGTGTTCTGCCACATGTCATATTGACGGGTATAAGTTATCTTATCATTGTACTGTGCAATCCAAATACAGTACTTGCCCTCAAATTTAGTTATATCGAATTTGGCGCCACTGCCTGGAGTCATGTAGGCTTTACTGCCATAAATTCCAGCCTTGTAGCCTGCACTTTCAATAGTTTCACAGAAAGCCAAAGCACATGCAGTTCTCTGCGCTTGAGTCATACCATAGGTCCTATATTTCGTATTTGAAAATCCCTCAAAATCAAAGAAAATCGGGAAATCAAGTTTCGTACCATTGAGAAGTTGAACGCAGGTCGACGCCTCCTCAACCGCCTCGGCCTCGTTCGTTGCTGTTGAATAAAAATAAATACCAACCTGAAGGCCAGCGGCTATGGCACCTTTTAAGTTCTTCTTAAAATTGCCGTCCTCGCAAATGACACCAGTTTCATAGCCTCTGTAGCCGCAGCGGATGATTACGAATTCGATTCCGGCAGATTTCATCTTTTTAAAATCGATGTTGTTGCCATTTCCTCGATAGATGTCACAGCCAAGTTTACCCATAAGTTTACCTGTATCGGAGAAATTATATTCAGCTCCGCCTATTACCTGCTTGCCGGTGACATAAGTATTGTCACCGAGGTAGTAATAGCGGTTGCCGTTTATTACTTGCCAACCTGTGTAAAGAGTCTCTTCGTCTTCTCTGTAGAATTTATTGTCCTCACTAAAGGCTGCAACAGTTGCGACCTCATACTCTTCGCCATTTTTGAGATAGAGTTTGTTTTCGTCCTTATCTTTAAGTTCTGTTGAGTCCAAAACGCTCGCATTTGGGTCTATGATCTTAGAACTGTCAACCATTTCATAGGTGACGATTGGCTCCTCTGGTTCTGTTTCTTCTGACTCTGGAGTCTCTGTTTCTACAGCCTTATAGAATTTTGTGTTTTCATCGTAGTCGCCATAGGTTGCAGCAACGTATGAGTCCTCTTCATTTTCAGTCACTTTCAAATAAAGTTGATTGTCGTCCGTGTCAAGGAGCGAGGTATTTGGGTCTGGATAAGGATTTAAAACGTCCTCGAAGGGAACTTCAGTCCATACCTTTACGACTTTTGAAGTGGACTCAAAATGTCCGACAGTATCGGTAAGGATTCGAGCCTTTTCCTCCTCCATGTCGTTTGATTCGTTTTTATCTTTTTCAATGTCGACATCGACAACTTTGTTTTCGACCGTATCTTTTACAGTGATGGTCTTTTCAAGCTTTTCAATTTCAAAGCCCTCTGGCTGTGTGAGAATTACTCTGTACTTGCCTGCAGTTATATTTTTAAGATTGAGTTTGCCTTCAAATGTATATACATTTTCTTCGCCACTTGGAGAGATTACTTTTACTTCAAATGTTGCGCTTGTGATGACATTTTTGTTCTTGTCATAGACACGAATTCTTATGTCGTTTTGCAAGGATGTTACCGAGAATATCGCAGTGTGGTCCTCAGTAGTCGGCTCTTCTGTGACTTCTTCCGTTGTAGGTTCCTCTGTCGTAGGCTCCACAATTTCTACGGGAGCGACATCGACAGTTTCAGTTTTTGTTGCCGGCGAGAAAGCCACCGCCGTAGATGTAATAAATGTGGCAAATAAAATAAAGCAAATTCTCAAAAGAATTGCTTTTATGCCACCGAGTTTACTTACAAAAGAATTCATCAAATAGCACCTCACAAAAATACTTTTCAAATATAACACAGATTAGCCTTTTTTAAAACAGTAATATTGACAAAGTTTTAATA
>R04__coassemble_1013_pt1 | contig 9370 bp, 7 predicted proteins | sample R04__metabat2_low_PE_025 | metagenome-assembled genome bin R04
CGCGGGCGACCTCGACAACATGCCAGAGACGACGCTCGACGCTGCTGACCTTCAAGATGGCAAAATCGGCATTTTGTCCATCTTGGTAAAAGCAGGTCTCGCTGCGTCTAATGGCGAAGCTCGTCGCCTCATCCAACAGGGTGGTATCTCTGTTGATGATGCTAAAATTACTGACCCACAGACCTCTTTCGACGAGGCAGCACTCAAGGCTTCAATCGTTGTAAAGAAGGGCAAGAAGGTATTCCACAAAGTTTCTATGTAAGAAGGGAACACACAATGAAAAAATCAAGCCTTGCCTTATTGGTGCTTGTGTCTCTCATGCTTTTGATTCTCTCAGGTTGCTCAAGTTCTACTGACAGTGAAACTCAAAAAATTGAGAGCATAGACGATTTGAAGGGACAGACAATCGGCATAATCAGCGGTACTGTTCATGATCAATATGCAAGTGCGGCTATTGAAGACATGGAAGCGTTTTATGTTGATGGTCCGTCAGATTTGGTCACCGCACTAAATAATGGAAAAATAGCTGCATTTGTTGATGATGAGCCAAGTGCAAAATATATCATCAAGCGAAATCCAGACTTTAGAATTCTCACTACGCTTGAATCATATGACTATGGATTTATTTTCAATAAAGATTCTGAAAAATGTAAAAAGATCTGTGAAGAGTTCAATGAATTTATAGCGACGATAAAAGCGGATGGCACCTATCAGGAAATTGAAGACCTCTGGTTTTCTACTGATGAGGATGCAAAAAGAATTGACTATTCAAAAGTAAATGCATGCACTGGTGAAACCCTCACTTTTGCTACATCTTCTTCTATGGGCGAACCTTTTTCTTACATTGTAGACGGTGAGAAGCAGGGACTTGATGTTAGTATCGCTGTCCTTTTCTGTGAGACCTACAATTACAAAATAAAAATTACTGACTATACTTTTTCAGGTATGCTTGTAGCTGTTCAAACTGGAAAAGAGGATTTCGGTTCGGCATGTATAACAATAAACGAAGAACGTGCTGAGAAGATTCTTTTCTCAAATCCTTATTACAATGGTGGTAGTGTAGTCGTTGTTTCAGATAAGGTTGTAACTGGAGATTCATCAACGAGTTTCATAAGTTCCATCAAGGAAAGTTTCACTAATACATTCATCAAAGAAGACCGCTGGAAAATGCTTGCCGAAGGTGTCGAGAACACCATGATGATCACAGTACTTTCAATTATTTGCGGCCTTGTTGCTGGATTTTTAATCTTTGTAATCAGTTTTAACACTGGAAAGATTTATAACACAATCGTTAAGGTCTGCACTTTCATTATTGACGGTATGCCTGAAGTTGTTCTTCTGATGATTTTCTTCTACATTGTCTTCAATAAGAGCGACATCTCTGGAATTGCTGTCTCTACAATTGTTTTCTCAATTATCTTTGCAGCCAATGTCTTTGAGACATTTAAGTCATATACCGATAACATCGAAAAGGTTCAATATGAGGCTGCCTGTGCATTGGGATTCTCAAGGATGCAGACTTTCATGAAGGTTATCATTCCGCAGTCACTTCAAAATGTCATTGAAAGCCTAAAGGGTAGTGTTGTAAGCCTTATCAAAGCTACAGCAGTTGTAGGATATGTTGCAGTTCAGGATTTGACACGAACAAGTGATCTTATCAGAAGCAGAACTTTTGATGCGGTCTTCTCACTGATTTCTACTGCAATCATTTACTTCATTCTTGAATTTATTCTTGTGTCAATCGTCAAATCGATAAAGTTCAAAACAAATCCTAAGAACAGAAGCGAAGAAAAGATACTTAAAGGAATTGACAAAAATGGAAATTGAATTAAAGCATCTTAAGAAAACTTATGACTCTGGCATAACGCCGTTTACTGATATCAATGCCTCAATCCATCAGGGCGATGTGGTTGCGGTTATTGGACCTTCTGGTTGCGGTAAATCAACATTCATAAGATGTATTAATATGATTGACCCACCGACAAGCGGACAGGTTCTCATCGACGGTGTTGATATCACCGATAAAAAATGTGACCTCAATAAAGTTCGTCAGAGAATTGGTATGGTATTTCAGTCTTTCGGACTCTTCCCACATCTCACAAATGTTGAGAATGTTATGCTCGGCCTTATTGAAATAAAAAAGATTTCAAAGCAGGAGGCCTATGATATTGCAATAGAAAAACTTTCTAAAGTTGGTCTTCGCGAGAAAGCACTTAACTATCCTGATGAACTCTCTGGTGGACAAAAGCAGCGTGTATCAATAGCTCGTGCTCTTGCTATGAATCCAGACGCAATCTTGCTAGACGAGCCAACATCAGCTCTTGACCCTACAATGGTTCGTGAGGTTGAGGCAGTAATAAAGGACCTCTCAAAAAGTGGAAAGACTATGATTATTGTCACTCATGAGATGCGTCTTGCAAAAGCTATTGCAAACAGAATTTTCTTCCTCGATAACGGTGAACTTTATGAAGAGGGAACACCAGAAGAGATTTTTGAGCATCCAAAGAGGGAGAGAACACGTGCTTTTGTAGAGCACCTCAAGGTCTTCAAGTACAAGTTCACTTTCGCTGATTTTGATTACAATCAGTATCGAAACAATCTCTACGAATTCTTATCTAACAACTCAATCTCTGAGACTCAGAGTGATACCATTCACAAAATTCTCGACAATTTTGCACTCGAATTCATACCAAACTTTATGAGTGATGAATGTAAATGTGACATCATTCTTGAATACAGTGAGCAGGAGAGAGCAGTAAATCTTCTAATTTACCTCTCAGCAGATGACAGTAACAAGGATTCAATTTCTGACTCACTTAAATCTTTGGTATCAGATGTTTCTATCTCTGTTGAAGAAATTGAAGATGAGGATTATAAACTCAAAACAATCTTGAAATTTTAATTTAAAGTGTTATAACTAAATTGTAAAATTTATTTTTTTTGGAGGATTTTATTATGAAAAAATATGTATGTCCTGTTTGCGGTTACATCCATGAAGGCGACGAGCCACCAACGGAGTGCCCTGTTTGCCACGTAAGCGGTGAAAAGTTTAAAGAGGTAGAGGGCGAACTTACTCTTGCTGCAGAGCATGAGTACGGCATCTACGAGAAGACAGTTAAGAACAATCCTGACATCTCTGATGAGGATAAGAAATACATCTTTGAGCAGCTTATGGCAAACTTCAAGGGCGAGTGTTCTGAGGTTGGTATGTACCTCTGCATGGCTCGTATCGCTCACAGAGAAGGTTATCCGGAAATCGGTCTTTATTGGGAAAAGGCTGCTTACGAAGAAGCAGAACATGCTGCAAAGTTTGCTGAGCTCCTCGGTGCAGACCTTGAGCCTAACATGAAGGCTACAACAAAGGACAACCTTGCTTGGAGAGTTGACTGCGAATTCGGCGCAACACAGGGCAAGTTCGATCTTGCTTCATGCGCAAAGAAGAACGGCCTCGATGCAATCCATGACACAGTTCATGAGATGGCAAGAGATGAAGCTCGTCACGGCAGAGCACTCAAGGGTCTCCTTGAAAGATACTTTGGCTAATTAAAAAGATTGGGCGGTTGGGTAAAATCCAACCGCCTTTTTTTGTTGCTTTTGTGTATATATTTATTCTATTTAAAATAGTAAAATAATTTAGAATAAAATTTAAGGGGAAAGTATGAATAGACCACTTGTATTAGAACTTAAGGGTAATTCACTTGATGACGGTCCGGGTATTCGAACTGCCATCTTTTTTAAGGGTTGCCCGCTCGACTGTATTTGGTGTCACAACCCAGAGTCGAAGCACACCTATGCTGAACTCTCCGTCGCAGCGGAGGACTGTATAGGCTGCGGCAGCTGCGAGAGGACTTGCCCGAAGGGCGCCATCTCGCCAAAGCAGCCTGGCATTATTGACAGAAGCAAATGCGACGGATGTTTCCTCTGTGCTTCGACATGCCCGCCGAAGGGCATCTCGGTTGTCTGACGAGAGATGGAAATTTCGGACATCGTCAAAAAATGTGTGTCAGACAAACCATTCTACGATGTTTCCGGCGGCGGAGTGACTCTCACCGGCGGTGAGCCAACAATGTTTACTGAGTGGGTAGGGGAACTCGCAAAGTCACTTGTTGAGGCCGGTATCCGTGTTCACATTGAAACTTGCGGACAGTTTGACTATGAGAAGGTAAAGAAGTATTTGCTCCCTTATGTCTCAAGCATCTTTATGGATGTAAAAATTGCAGACAGAGAAGCGCATAAAAAGTATTGTGGAATTTACAATGATACTATTCTTGCAAATCTTAAAAATCTTGTAAGAGACAGCAAAGAGATGGGCTTCGACTTTATTCCGAGAACACCGCTCATTCCAAACATTACTGACACTGACGAGAACTTAAATGCGATAATTAAAATCTACAAGGAACTCGGTATTACAAAGACTGAACTTCTTCCATACAATCCTACTTGGTATGGCAAGAATGATAAGCTCGGTCTTGAACTGTCAAGTGAACTTAAAGGCCTTACAAGCTTTCAACCGACTGAAAAGGTTGAACATTGTAAGTCACTATTTTTAAACAGTGGAATAAATTGTTAGGGAGGCATAACAATGGCAGATAAGAAAGCAGGCGGTATCGCCAATACTCTTGCAAATGTTGTTCTTCACTATTTCGCTTTTGAATTTTCAAAAGTTAAGAAGAATCAGGAGTATTTAAAAACTAAAGACGGTTGGATGAATTTCTCAATCGGTCTTACAACTGAGGACGGCGCTGTAAAGCAGAGCATTTGGTTCTGCGACGGCAAGGCAACTGTAAAGGGTGGAACAGTAGAGGGCGTTGACACACTTCTCACTCTCCAGGACACAGGAGTTCTAGCCCAGCTTGCAACACTTCCTCCAAATGAAGTTCTCAACCTCATGCTGAAAAACAAGATGAGCTCAAGCGGTAACATGGCTTATCTTGAGTTCTTTAATCTCCTTATCTCTGTTCTCATGAAGAACAAGCAGGTAAAGCAGATGAACAAGCAGAAGGAAGAACGCGCTGAATATGGTAAGACAATGGTAGAAAATCCTGAGGACGCAAAGAGAGTTCCAAAGGATAAGGAGTTTATTAAAGCTGACTCCGTTGACCCAGGCGTAAAATATCTCACAGATGATCCGTATCTTACAGATTATTCAATGAAGAATTATCCACGTCTTCGTGAATTCCTTGATATTCACCACTGCAAGACACCAGCTGTCTGCACAGAGCGTGCACAGATTCTCACAGACTTCTTCCGTGAGAATGGTTTTGAGACAAAGAAAGACGGCACACCTTGGGTACCAGAGGTTCGTCAGGGCTATGCTTTCAAATATCTTATGGAAAACCGCAAGCCTATCATTCGTAAGAACGATTTGCTCGCAGGTACAACAACTACAAAGGAGATTGGTGTTCCAATTTATCCAGACGGCGTAGGTCTTATCTTCTGGGGTGAGCTTCTCACTGTTGGCGATCGTATGCTCAATGCCTATGAGCCACTGACACCTGATGAGGTTAAAGCACTCAACTCCGATATCTTCCCATTCTGGACACACAGAAACTTTAGAGAGTGGGTTCGTGATACTTACCACGAGCCAATCTGCCAGCAGCTCGATGAGCGCTGGGCTGCAATCTTTATGTGGAAGACAGTTGCACTCTCTCATACAATTCTTGATTATCCAAAGCTCTTAAAGCTCGGTTGTCGTGGAATTATAGATGAGATTAAGGCAGAGATAGACAAGGGATGCACAGACGAGAAGAAGGCTTATCTCGAGTCTATGATTATGTGCTATGAGGGCATAATCGCTTATGCTCATCATCTCCATGATGAGGCACAAGCACAAGCTGACGCTGAGACTGACCCTGCTCGCAAGGCAGAACTTCAAGTAATCGCTGATGCTGTAGGCCACTGCCCAGAATTCCCAGCTACAAATATGGACGAAGCAGTCCAGGGTATTTGGGTTCACTGGATTGGCGTTCACATGGAATCAACCAATGCGGGTTACTCACTCGGTCGTATGGACCAGTGGCTCCAGCCAATCTTTGAATCTGACATGGCAAAACTCACAACAAAAGAGGAGAAGGACGCTTACATCAAGCACATCATCGAACTCCTCGGTTGCTTCTATCTTCGTCTTCAGGACCACCTTCCACTTATTCCAGATATCGGTAACTATCTCTTCGGCGGTAGCTCGTCTGACCAGGCAATAACTCTCGGTGGTATCACACCTGACGGTGAGGACGCTGTAAATGATATGACATACGTATTCTTGAAGGTTACTGAAATCCTCGGAATGCGTGACCCTAATATCAATGCTCGTTACAACAACAAGAAGAACAGTCTCACTTATCTCAAGCGTCTCTGCGAGGTTAACGTAAATACAACATCAACTCCTTCAATCCACAATGATGAAGCTGTTATGGCATCTCTCGTTGACCACCACTATGACCAAAGAGATATGTATGACTGGTCTGCAACAGGTTGCGTAGAGCCAACAATCTCTGGTAAACATATCGGCCATACTAACTGTATGATGTTCAATATGGTATCGGCTCTTGAGATGGCTCTTTACAATGGCTATCATCCACTAATGCGCTGGCACCTCGGTCCTAAGACTGGCGAGGTTTCAGAGTTTAAGACATTTGATGATTTCCTTAAAGCTTTTGAAACACAGCTTGCTTTCCAGGCAGACCTTGCTTGCCAGTACAACAACTACCTCGGTGAGGCACACTCAGTTCTTCGCCCAACACCTTATATGTCAGCTATGATCGATGGCTGTATTGAAAAGGGTGTTGACTGCACAAAGGGCGGCGCTAAGTACAACTCATCTGGTACTGCTTGTATCGGTCTTGCTGATATCGTTGACTCACTCATGGCTATCAAGACTTTGGTTTATGATAGACAGAAATATACATTTACAGACGTTGTAGATGCACTCTCAAAGAACTTCGAAGGCTATGAGGAGATGCGCCAGATCATCCTCACCGAAACACCTCGTTTCGGTTCTGACAATGAGGAAGCTGTTGCTATGGCCAACACTATCACGAAGTTCATGAAGGAGACCTTCTGGGAGCACCTGAACTTCCGTGGTGGCCACTACACAACAGGCTTCTGGTCAATGTCAAACCACGTAGCATTCGGTACTCTCTGCGGCGCACTCCCATCAGGTCGTCTCGCTTACCAGCCATTTACTCCAGGTCTTACACCTGAAGCAAATGCATCAAAGAGCTTGCTCGACAACATCAAGGACGTTGCAAAGCTTGATCCGACATCAATGAACAATAACATCGCATTCAACGTAAAGGTAAATCCTGCACCAAAGGATACTCATGCTGATACAGTTGAGCACCTTACATCTTATGCGAAGGCGTACGCTGACCTCGGCGGTATGCAAATGCAGTTCAATGTTATCTCGTCCGACACAATGCGCGCAGCAATGGCAAATCCAGACGCATACCGTGACCTCATGGTACGTATCTCTGGTTACAATGCATACTTTACACAGCTCAACAAAGAGCTTCAGCTCGAACTTATCCACAGAGCTGACTACGGTATGTAAATAAAAAATAAAGCGGTTGGGGAAACCCAACCGCTTAATTTTTGCTTTTATTTACTTGAGGTCACGGATGTATTCGAGTACTTTCTCGTTTACCATTGTGTAGTTGTTTGACTTCTCTTTGCCTGCGCGCTGTGCTATGTCGTCACGAACTTTGAACATTGCGCTGCACTCTGGGCATACCGCAAAGAGGTCAATGTTGAAGTTTACAAGAGATACATTGAAAATACCGATACCATTTGTTGCTTTGAGAAGGTTCATATAAACGTGTTTGCCACACTTTGGACAGATGATGTCTTCTGTGTTGCCGAATTCTTTAATGTTGTCTGCTGCAAGTTTCATAATTTTTGTCTCCCAAGTTAAAAAATATTACGAAATTATTTTATCTTTTAAAAAGCTTTATGTCAACGGAGGATTATTTTAGAAAAATATTGAATTTGTTTTCTTAAATGTTATAATTTATTTTGTTTTTTATATTATATATATAAAGCCTTAATGATTTGGAAAGAAGGTACTTATTGTGGTGATAAGTAAAATCTTTGCCGTCATTATCTTTGTCCTTATGTTTTTCTTCATAGTCACAGAGACAGTTGAACGACATGTAACAACTCTTACTGCAGGTGCAGCAACACTTATAATCGTTTTCGGATTTTGCATGAGATCTCTCGATGCGATTGTCCGAACACTGAACTATAAGAGTCTTTTCACTCTTGGTTTTTGGTATGGCGGAGGGGAGGAGTCCTCTGGCATAAACTGGGCAACGATAATCTTCATAGCTGGTATGACGGTTATGGTAGAGGGCATGGGACACGCTGGTTTCTTTGGCTGGCTCTGTCTCAAAATCGCAAAGCTTGTAAAATATAACACGGTTTCGCTTCTTATCTGCTTCATGCTTATGTCAGCAGTGCTCGCAATGTTCATAGACAGTATCACTGTAATTATGTTCCTTGCAGCTGTAACAATAACTCTGTCGCAGACTTTGAAGTTTGACCCAGTGCCTATAGTCCTCGCAGAAATTTTCTGCGCGAACCTCGGTGGTTCCGCTACTATGTGCGGTGACCCACCAAACATTATCATCGGTACAGCTCTCGGCTATTCTTTCTTTGATTTCCTCTCAAATACGGGTGTCATTGCTCTCATATCTCTCGTTTTTGTAATAGTATATTTCTATTTCGTTATGAGAAAGCCTTTGAAGGAATCAGAAAAGGAGAGACCTGCTGATATCGTCTATCCAAAAGCAGAGGATGAGATTAAAAACAAGGGTGGCTTCATTGGTGCCGTTTTAGTATTTGGCATTATTGTCTGCCTTCTTGTAACTCATTCGATTACAGAACTCTCAGTTGCGACAATCGGTGTTGTTGCAATAATTCTGACTATTATTTCAATCTCTTTGACCTTCGGTCCAAAGACTATGATTGAAATTTTCAAGAAGGTTGACTATAAGACACTTCTCTTCTTTGTAGGACTCTTCGTTGTAGTCTCAGGCCTTGAGGAGACGGGCTGTCTTGAAATTGTTGCATCCTTCATTGAAAAAATTTCTGGTGGCAATCCTATGCTCATGGTTGCAATCATCCTTTGGATCTCTGCAATCTGTTCAGCATTTGTTGATAACATCCCATTTGCTGCAACTATGGTACCTGTTATTGAGTCTATGGCAGCAGGCGCAGGAATACCTCTTGCGACACTTGCCTGGACGCTTGCGCTCGGTACCGACATAGGTGGCAGTGCGACGCCGATAGGCGCGTCTGCAAACGTCGTAGGTACCTCGCTCTGCGCAAAAGCAAAGCGTCCAGTAACCTGGAAGAGGTACTGCAAGTACAATGC
>R04__coassemble_1046_pt1 | contig 9193 bp, 6 predicted proteins | sample R04__metabat2_low_PE_025 | metagenome-assembled genome bin R04
AACAAATTGTATATTTATTTTGTTACCTAATTATATTATAATGAATGATGTATGAGTAAAATTTTAGGCAGTGCAAAAAAGAAGGTGTAAATTGTGCCTAATATTGCTAAAATTCAAAGAAAACTTTCAAGTAAGTATGGCGATAATGTAAAGGCCTCTTTAGAGGGTGACATTATTCGCCTTACTGGTGAACTTTCGAGTTGGGACGACGTGTTCGATGCTTGCGCGACAGCAGCAACGAAGAACAGCAAGATACACGTCGTAAACGACATAAAGTTCACGGGTGCGGAAATTCCGCCTATGAGAGTACCGTCTCTTCAGGATTCTGCCATCGATGGCAAGAAGCCAGACGTACTCGTTATAGGTGGCGGAATTTCAGGCTGTGCTATTGCACGTGAACTTTCGAAATGGGACATAGATGTCATGCTTCTTGAAAAAGAAGCTGACTTTGCGAAGGGCGCTTCAGGCGCAAACGACGGCGAGGTCCATGTCGGCTTCGACTTGTCAAAAGGTAGCCTCAAGCAAAAGTACGTTTTGCTTGGCAACCATATGTATGACAAGCTCTGCTCCGACCTCGACGTACCGTTCCGCCGTGAAGGACAGTATGCGCTCTTTACACAGAGTTGGCTCTTCCTTCCAGTCTTTTTCCTTTGCCTCTGGCGTAAGTATCATGACGGAGTCACTGATACTCACTTCGTTACAAGGAAAAAGATCTTCGCAGCTGAGCCAACATTTGACGAGCGCATCCGCTTCGGCGTCTACAACCATTCTGCTGGCGTTGTCTGCCCTTACGGCCTTACAATCGCTTACGCAGAAAACGCCGCCGAGAACGGCGTCTCTGCTTACCTTAACACAGCAGTCCTCTCAATGGACACGGACGGGAATGGCGTTATTACAGCAGTCCATACAAATCGTGGTACTGTTTATCCAAGGGTTGTAGTAAATGCTGCTGGTGTCTTTGCTGATGATGTTGCAGAGATGTGTGGCGATAGATTTTATTCTATTCACCCAAGACGTGGTACAAACTCCATTCAGGATAAGAAATCTGCAAAGATTATCGATACTATCGCATCAGTTCAAAATATCAAACTTAAACAGCAGTCCAAGAGCCACACAAAGGGTGGCGGACTTATGAGAACAGTTCATAATAACATTCTCGCTGGTCCTGATGCTGTTGAGACTTACGCAAAGGAAGATATTGCAACTCATCCTGAAAGCATTAAAGTAACTTATGACAAGCAGAAGGGCACAGTGCCTACTGCCTCTGAGCGAGATATTATCACTTACTTCACAGGTGTCCGCGCTCCAACATTCGAAGAGGACTTCGTAATTGAATGGGGTAGAAAGTGCAGCAACATGCTCCACTGTGGCGGTATCCAGTCTCCTGGTATTACAGCAGCACCTGCTTTTGCTCTCGACATTGAAAAGATGGTTATCGAGAGACTCTCAAAGCAGGGTGAAGTAAAGAAAAAAGCTAGATGGAATCCAACAAGACAGGGTGTACCAGTACTAAAAGATATGCCATCTGCAAAGCGCGCAGCGCTTATTGCAAAGAATCCTGATTACGGCGTAATTATCTGTCGCTGCGAAGAGATCTCAAAGGGTGAGATTATCGATTGCCTTAACAGACCTCTCTGCCCACCGACAGTCGATGCCATCAAGAAGCGCATCCGTCCTGGTATGGGACGATGCCAAGGTGGTTTCTGCTCACCACTTGTTACAAAGATTATTGCAGAGCATGAAAATTGTGCTCTGTCTGATGTTAAAAAATCTTCTGAAGAATCTGTGATTCTTTATGGAGAGACGAAAGAAGGTGCCACTAAATGACAGTAACAGACGTACTCGTAATAGGCGGCGGTCCTGCCGGCCTTGCTGCTGCGATTGCAGCTCACAAGGAGGGCGCACGTGTAATCCTTATTGAGCGTGAAGCAAGACTTGGTGGTATCTTGAAGCAGTGTATTCACGATGGCTTCGGTCTTGTTCGCTTCGGTGAAAAACTCTCTGGCCCTGAATATGCAGAGCGTTTTATTGATGAATTCCATGAACTTGGAATTGAGGCAAGAATTCTTACATTCGTAACCTCAGTTGAACGCATCAAAACAGGTTTTAAAGCAACTGTTGTTAGTAGAGATGGTGTTGAGGTTATTGAGACCAAAAGTCTTATCCTCGCAACTGGCTGTCGTGAGCGTACAGCAAAGCAGGTGTTCATTCATGGCACAAGACCTGCAGGTGTCTTCACCGCAGGTACTGCCCAGCATTTCACAAACCTGCTCGGCCAGCTCCCGACAAAGCGTTGCGTAATCTTGGGCTCTGGTGACATCGGCCTTATCATGGCACGACGTCTGACTCTTGAAGGCGCAAAGGTACTCGGCGTTTACGAAGTAAAGCCGACACCATCTGGCCTTACAAGAAACATCCACCAGTGCCTCAACGACTTTGATATTCCTCTTCATCTCTCACACACTGTAACCCGTGTCTTTGGTGATGACAGACTTACAGCTGTTGAGGTTGCTAAGGTAGATGAAAAGATGCGCGCAATACCTGGCACAGAGGAGATAATCGAGTGCGACGCGCTCATCCTCTCCGTAGGCCTTATTCCTGAAAATGAGATTGCTGAAAATCTTGATGTTCATATCGATAGCCGTACAAAGGGCCCTATCTGTGATGCCCATCTTATGACATCCGTACCTGGTATTTTCTCCTGCGGTAACGCACTCCACGTAAACGACCTTGTTGATTACGTTTCAGAGAGTGGTGAGACAGCAGGTAAATATGCTGCAAAATTTGTCCAGGGTGGACACAGAGATACTGTAGACATAGTACCAAACGAAAACATTCTTTATATTGTTCCTCAGGTACTTGATCTCTCTTCTGATAATAAGGACGTAGTTGTTTATTTCAGAAGCCGTGAGGTTTTCAGCAAGGCAACATTCAAAATCATTGCAGATGGCAAGATAGTATTTGAAAAGAATTATGCTTTCTTGAAGCCACCTGAGATGGAAAAAGTTGTTGTTGATTTTTCAAACTGTGACCTTCGTGATTACAGCATTATAAAAGCAGAAGTGGAGGTAAAATAATATGAATCTTGTTTGTATTACTTGCCCACGCGGCTGCGCATTGACAGTTGAAAATGTAAATGGTGAATGGGTAGTTTCTGGTAACTCATGTAAAAAGGGTAAAGAGTTCGCAATAAATGAGATGACAAATCCTATGCGTACAATTTGCTCAACAGTAAAAACCGCTTTCCCTGAAGCACCAGTTTTACCTTGCAGAGTTTCTGCTGATATTCCAAAGAATAAAATCTTTGATGTCATGGCAGAGATTAACAAGGTAGAAGTAAAGAGTCCGATAAAGAGGGGCGACGTCATCATAAAAGATGTACTTGGCCTCGGTGTAGATGTTATAGCAACATCCGATTTACTTACACAGATTTGAGAGGAGTAATTTATTATGGGATACAAACCTTATGATGGCTTCGAGCCAAAGTGGATAAAGACAGCAGCACCTGCTGATTCTTATCGTTCAATCTTCCGTTGGGGCGATCCAAATCATTTCAAGTTCCCAAAGGAATCTCTTTACAAGATGATGAAAGAGCGCCTTGATATCACAGATGACTATGTAAAAGATTATCGCTGTGATACAGGCCTTGAAAAGGTTGACTTCAAGGGCGAATACAAGCCAAACATGGCAAAGGAGCACCTTGATTTCTTCAAATCTATCTATGGCGACCAGATGTCACAGTCAGACTATGATAGACTCTCTGTAGCCTATGGCCAGACAGCTTATGACCTCTACCGTATGCGTGAGCGTCAGTTTGACAGCCTTCCTGATGTTGTTCTCTATCCATCAGAGTCAGAGCAAATTGAGAAGACAGTTGATTATTGCGCAAAGAATAAGATTCCACTTTATGTCTATGGTGGCGGTTCTTCTGTAACACGCGGTGTTGAGCCTACAAAGGGCGGTGTTTCTCTTGACATGCGCCGTAACTTTAATAAGGTTATAGCATTCAACGAGATTGACCAGACAATCACAGTTCAGGCCGGCATGTCAGGTCCTGACCTTGAAAAACACCTCAACAACGCTGTTGCTGAATTTGGTGCAAAGCGTGCATTCACATGTGGTCACTTCCCACAGTCATTTGAATATTCATCTGTAGGTGGTTGGGTTACAACAAGAGGCTCAGGCCAGAACTCAACTTACTATGGCTGTATTACAGATATCTGCCTTCAGCAGAAGTATGCAACTCCAAGAGGAAAGATCGTAACATCACGTTATCCTCGTGAGGCTACAGGTCCAAACCTCAACCAGATTATGATGGGCTCTGAAGGAACATTCGGTGTTCTTACAGAAGCAACACTTAAGATTTTCCACTACAACCCAGAGAACAGAAAGAGATTCTCATACATCTTCAAGACATGGCAGGATGCTATGGACTTCGCACGTGAGTGCCTTCAGGGCGAATTCGGATTCTCATCCGTATTCCGTCTTTCAGACCCTGAAGAGACAAACATGATGCTCCGTCTCTACAACGTAGACGAGACACCTGCTCAGCCACTTCTTGAGAAGATGGGCTACAAGGACATGGAGCGTTGTCTCTTCCTCGGTTTCACCGATGGTGACAAGAGCTACTCAAAGAATGTTGCAAGAAACATTATGAAAGTTGCTTTGAAGCACGGCGGTTTCCCACTTACAGGCTATGTTTGCAAGGGTTGGGAAAAGGGCAGATTTGATGACCCTTATATGCGTGATTCACTCCACGATTTCGGTATCATCATCGACACACTTGAGTGCTGTGTAAACTGGTCAAATATGGCTCAGGTACACAGAGATGTACGTGAAGTTTGCCACGCTCTTCCAAACTGCGTAGTTACAACTCATATGTCTCACTGCTACCCACAGGGTGCTAATCTCTACTTCATCTTTATCGCAAAGATGGACACAGCAGCAGAATTCAAGGCATATCACAAGACTATCCTTGATGCAATCCAGAAGTCAGGCGCAGCTCTTTCTCACCACCATGGTATTGGTAAGATGTTTGCTCCATGGCTTGAAGGCTCAGTTGGTAGAACAGAATTTGGTACATTTAAGGCTCTTAAAGATTACTTCGATCCTGATTACACAATGAACCCAGGCGGCACAATCGGTCTTGACCTCAAGGAGGATGAGAAGATATTCCTCCGTGACGGCTACTCAGAGATCGGCCACGTATAAATTCGCAAAAGAAAACCCGAAAGCTTTCGCTTTCGGGTTCTTTTTTATTTTGCGGATTTTAGGCCGTTCTTTATTACGCCGTCTACTTTGCCGTAGACAAAGTGCATAGCGACGGTCAAGACCAGCGTGCCGCCGAAGGCACAGAGGAAGAATAAAAAGTAATATTTAGGGTTGCTTGTAAGGGGTGTATATTTTGAGAGTAAAATCATCGGCATTCGTTGGAAAATATAAATTTCAAAGACATGAGTGCCGAAGAAACTGAGAACTTTATTTTCGATTTTAATTTTCATAAGGACGAGAATAAGTATGCTTATGAAAATTACAGCATAGAAATTGTAATAAAGTGCGGTGTAGCCAAAACCTGTCTTGTTAAGATAGATGAAGGCTGCAAGGAAGAGGGCAAGTGTTACAAGATATCTCTTATTATTCTTTGTAACTGCGCTGAAAATTGCATCTTTATAGTAGGCAAAGAAAACACCTGCGGTAAAGCAAAATGCAGTGTCATACCACCAGTGGAAAGAAGGTGTTTTAAAGTACTCAATAATTTTGATAAAAGCTATAGTGAAAAGAGTTATGGATAAAAGAAGTGGGAATTTATCCTCACTCTCACCAAAGAGTCTAAAACAAATGAAGAAGCCTATATATAAAATAAGTATAGTAAAGATGTACCAGCTGCTGTTTCCAAGGTCACTCCAAGCGAGGAGGGACAAGATAATTCTACTTGCTGTGAAGGTCTTGCCGATTAGAGTATTCATGAGTAAGTAGAGTAGAACTGCTATGTCAAAATTCACAAGTACAGTGAGAATTCTATTTCTTGGCATCGCTTTGATGTACGGCATGCCTTTCTTTTTGAAGGAGGTAGTGCAACCATAACCCGAGACAAATAGGAACGAGGTTACCATCATCTGACCGAGCGTATTGCAGAAGACTGAAATTGCGCTGCTGCTTGTGAGCGCTGGGAGGTATCCACGCATGTGGGAGATGAAAACTATAATGATGAATATGCCATTTAGTGCATCGGTTTGACCTTTTGAGATAAAGTCCTTATTGAAGCCCTTTAAAATTTTACTCACCACTTTCCATATATTTGCTTTAATTATAGCATTTCACCACTATATTTGGTATAATTAATTAGTTTTATTTTAGGGAGAGATAAAATGTTTTCGTATAAGGTTTCGGTGGTTATACCTATTTACAATTCGGAGGAATTGCTCCATTTTTCTATCGACTCGCTACTGGCGCAGAAGATGGACTTCTCCGACATTGAAGTTTTGCTTGTAAACAATGGTTCCGTGGACGGCAGTGAGGAACTTTGTTTGTCTTATGCAAAAAAATATGACAACGTAAAGTACTTTTCCATTAACGAGAAGGGCGTCTCTTTTGCGCGAAACTATGGCATTGAACATGCGACAGGTAAATACATAGGCTTCCTTGACTCCGATGACGCACTGACACCTGATACTCTTTCTAAAATTTATGATTTCTTTGAAAAGCACTATGACGAGACCGATATTGTAACATACAAAATTGTGCCTTATTTCCTAGACGGTAGGAAGGGCACAACACATTGGCGCTATTGGAACCTTAAGAAAACTGGTGTCTATGACCTTGAGGAACCTGATAACTGGTTTATTACTCAGACGACAGTCAATGTCTTTGTAAAGAATATGGGTACGGGTAATAACATACTCTTTGATGTCGATTTGGCCTTCCATGAGGACCAGCGCTATGACCTTGAGGTTGAACTTTCAAAGAGAACTATAGGTTTTGTAAAAGGCCCTGAGTACAAGTACATCCAACACTTGGGCAGTGTTACGAACTTCAAGGAGCATCCCTTTTACATTTTTGAGGACACAACTGCGTTGTGGGAATCACTTTTTGCAAGATTCACTGAGGTGCCGCATTACATTCAAGCACTTTATGTAAACGACCTCAGTTGGAAGATAAACCGTGACCACTTGCTCCCATATCATTATAGTGACGAGGAGTTCTCTAAAGCTCGTGGTCGCCACTTGGCACTTCTTTCAAAGGTTGACCCAAAAGTAATTCTCGGTCACCCTGTAATGAAATATAATGTCAAATTTTATTTACTAAAGCTTAAAGGTGAAGAAGTAACACTCGATACTTCAAAAAATATTGAACTCTTCCTCGGTGATGAGCAAATTCATTTGGCTAAGACTTTTACAGTTGAAGCCCAGAGAATGAAACTTATTGATTATACTTTTGCAACTGATTTATCCATTGTTCAAGTTGCAAATTTCTACTCGGATGACGGCATTAAATTCTTTGTTGTAAAGGACGGAAAGCGTGAAGAACTGCCACTCCTCGTTGAAAATTATGATTTCTTCAAAGGTGCTGGCGTTTATGCTCCGCACTACTACACCCGTGTAAAATTCGATATTAGAGATGTAAAAGAATTCTATTTTGAGGTTGAAGCTTTTGGTAAGGTTTATAGACCAAACTTTATCTTTGCTGTAAATGATATTTTCAATCAGAGAAAGATTGTAAATGCAGTCTACAGAGAAAAGACTGGCTTTAAGTTTATAAAGCGTGGTTCAGTCTTTAAACGCTTCTCTAGATATTCACCTTATGGACTTTGGACAACTCTTTGTAAATTCTTCTGGGATTGCGTATATTTCCTTGTGCGTACTAATATCAAAGTTTTACTCAACCGCTGGTCGAAGGTGCTTTATAAACAAAAACACCCTGTTTGGCTTTACTGTGATGTTGAGAATGTCTTTGACAATGCATATATGCAATTTATGCACGACTTCTCAATCGCAGACGGTGTTGATCGATATTACTGTATTCACAAGTCTAATCTTGATAGGGTGGAGGAACTCTTCCCTGGAGTTCCGAAGGAAAAGATTATTATCGCAGAGTCAAAGCAACATAAGGGCTTATTCCTAAATTGCAATAAGGTTATAACTGGTTATTCCAACCTTGGAAATATTTGCCCGTTTGGTGCCCAGACGATGCGCTGGTATTATGACCTTCTAAATTTTGAAGTGGTTTATCTCCAGCATGGAATACTCCATGCGTCACTTCAAAATATGTACGGCCATAATCACTGCCAGGTTGACAGAGTTGTAGTATCATCGGGATTTGAAGTAGAGAATTTCACAAATGACATCTATCGCTATAAAGAGAATGAACTTATAAAATCCTGCATGCCTCGCTATGATTTCATAAGGCGAGAGGCGGAGAAGGAAAATAAGGTTCTCTTTGCACCATCTTGGAGGCAAAACCTTGTAGGCGAACTCAAAAATGGTGTCCGTGAAGTAAAAGATGACCTCTTCTTAAAATCCGATTTCTACAAAGCAACACAGGCGTTCTTAAGTTCACCTGAGCTTGCAAAGACTTTGGAGGAACACGATCTTTATTTGGACTTTAAGAACCATCCAAACTTTGCTTGTTATAACCATCTCTTTGAGATTGATAATCCTCGTATAAGACTCATAGAGGACAAAATAAACATGGACGAGTACAAACTCATGATTACGGACTACTCATCTATGGTATTTGATGCGGTTTACATCGGTTGTCCAATTCTTTATTTTGTACCTGACTATGAGCAGTTTATAGCCGGTGTATCACACGGCTATCGGGCACTCGACTTACCGCTCTCGGATGCCTTTGGCCCGTTTGCGCAGACGGCGGACGAACTCCTTTCAAACTTTGAGACTTGTGCTGCTGCGGACTTCGTCCCAGCTGAGCCTTACAAGTCTCGTATGGAAGGATTCTTCCTCCACTACGACGACTGCGCAAGAGACAGGCTCTACGAGGCACTAAAATAATTAAAAAAGAGCTGTTCTTCTCTAGAACAGCTCTTTTATTATTTTCTCTGTCGAGTGCCCGTCACAGGCATTCATGAATTTTTCTTTGAAAGCTTTGATTTTTGACTTGTCTGCGCCGTCTATCGCAGCCTTTAATTCGTCCTGAGTTTTTACTATAGGACCAGGCACGAAATCCTCGTAAGTAT
>R04__coassemble_1062_pt1 | contig 9117 bp, 10 predicted proteins | sample R04__metabat2_low_PE_025 | metagenome-assembled genome bin R04
CTATATAATGTATATAATTAACTATGTATGACACAAATTGTTGTATTTAATTTAAATAATAGATTTTGGAGGTGAGAAAAATGAAAAATTTAATCAAACGATTTATTGCAATCGTTCTGATACTTACTTTCATTTTGTCTGCCTCTATGATTTCATCTTTTGCGGCTACAGCTGAGGAGACTGCTTACAAAGCAGCTCTTACAAAAGCAGGATTCCCAACTCTTTACCTTGATAAGCTCTGGCAAATTCATCAAAAGCATCCAAACTGGACTTTCGTTGCTGTAAATACTGGGCTTGATTGGGATACGGCGGTGGCTGCCGAGAGCAAGCTTGGAACAAACGTAGTTTGGCTCTCCAATACGAGCATCGACAAGTCAGCCACCCGCCTTTATAGGAGCCAGTCGGAAGGCGACTATACAAGTAGTGGTATTTGGGATTTCAGTTACTATGGCCGTGACTACGGCACAGGTGGCAAATGGATATCTTGCACACCTATGTGCGTCGCTTTCTATATGAATCCATATTCATTCATAGGAAATGATGTCACGATCCTTCAATTTGAGTCTTTGGAGTGGCCAGAAAATTTCACACTTGCTGAGGCGGAGGCCGCAGTCGAGGCTGCTCTTACCGGCACATTTATGTCAAAGACGAGAAACAGTTACAATGTAAATTATGTAACTGATGAGGGATACATTCAGTACAAGAATGCCGATGGTACAACAACTGTTACCGATCAGACCTATGCCCACGTAATAGCGCAGGCAGCCTATGATGCAAATCTTAATCCTTCTTATCTTGCTTCAAAGATTTGCGGTGAATCGGGTTCTGGCACGAGCGGATGCGTAACTGGCACTCACAGTACATATCCTGGTTATTACAACTATCTCAACATTGGTGCATCTGACAGCAGCGAAGGTAAGGCTGTAACCAATGGTCTTAAATATGCACAAAGCCAAGGCTGGGATACTCCTATGAAAGCAATCTCAGATGGCGCTAAATTTGTAGCTGAGAAATATGTTGCGCGTGGCCAAAATACAATGTATTTCCAGAAGTTTAATGTGACATCATATAACACTTATGGTCATCAGTATTGCACCGCTGTAAACGGCGTTGTAAATATAACTCTTCGCTCCTACAAGAGCTACGTTGCAGCCGATACACTTGATAGTAAGAAGACATTTTATATTCCTGTCTTTAACAACATGCCGGACGCAACTGCTACGAGCGTAACTTTTGACGGCTTTTCTACAAGTGGCGTTACGACTGACAGTGTAAAACTTCGTGAGAGTCCAGGCGTTGACTATACAAAAATTGCTCAGGTTGAAAAGGGCGCATCACTCACAGTTTATGGAGGCTATAGGGAACCTAAGGTTTCAGATTTGACCACCTCAACATCGGCAGTAACTTATAGAATGTATTGCCCGCTTTGGGTGCTTGTCAGCACTGGTGGCAATAAGGGATACATCAAAGAGGACTATGTAACAACACAAAAATCTATCTCTTTGAGTGTTGGCTCAACCTATAAACTTACTTGTACTTTGAGCTCAAAGTCCACTGAAACTCCAAGGTACATGACACTCGATACGAGAGTCGCAACCATCTCAAGTTCTGGTGTTGTGACGGCTGTTAAGGCCGGCACAACGAAAGCCGTTGTTTACACGGCAAATGGTTGCTTTGACGTCGTAACCGTCGTTGTGTCTGCGACCAACACGAACGGTGTACCGACGACAGCAACCTCAAGCACGTACAGTGTAAACAACTCGGCGTCATACATAAGCAAAGTGCCAGCCGGCACAACAGCATCGACGCTCCTTGCAGGACTTAATGAGCGTGCGTACATGACTATTACAAAGAATGACACAGCCCTCGGCGACAGTGATGTTGTTTCAACTGGCTCAGTTGTTTCAATCAAAGATGGCTCAACAGTTGTCAAATCTTACACAGTAATCGTCACTGGCGATGTGGGTGAGAACAACGGCCGTGGCGATGGCTCTATCGATGTCGCAGACATTGTTGAAATCAGAAAGCAAATAATAGCAGAACTTAATAATAGTTCGTATCTTACGGGCTATAACTTAAAAGCTGCTGATACCAATGGAGATGGCTCTGTCGACATAGAAGATCTCTTGCTTGTTCGAGACCATATTCTCGGTAAATCAAAGATAACGCCTCGTGCATATTAAGGAGTGTGTTTTATGAAAAAATTATTTTCAGTTTTAGCTATAACTGCAATGCTGTTATCACTTTTCGTATTTAGCGCTTCTGCAGTTAGCACAAGCCTCAGCGCCTCAACAAGTTCACCTGCTGCAGGCGACACTTTCACTGTAACTTATACAGTAGACACAAAAGTTAATGGTTTCCAAGGCGCATTTGACTACGACACAAGTATTTTGACATTACAAAAAATTGTAAGTCGCTGTAATAGCACTTGGAATGTAACAGTTACTGGTGCCTCTGTCTTGGGCGAATACAATGGCGGTGACCCAGAATCAAATAGACTTTGCACTGCAACCTTTAAAGTCAACAAAGGCGTTGCTGAAGGCACTAAATATACAATCAATTTTGTAAACGCAAAGGTTGTTCCTGCCGATGGCTCTGGTTCTGTTGCAAAAGATGTATCTTGCTCGGGCACAGTTGCAGCGCCTGCTTCAACTGATTGCAGCCTCAAGGCGCTCACAGTTGGCGACCTGACACTCAGCCCTGCCTTTTCATCGTCGACAACAAGCTACTCCGTAGGCACTGTTGGCTTTGACGTGACAAAGCTCAATATAAGTGCAACTGCGAACGATTCGGCTGCAAAAGTTTCTGTTTCTGATGCAAGCCTTAAGGTTGGCGAGAACACAGTAACTATTAAGGTTACTGCTGCAAGTGGCGACACAAAGACCTATACAATCACTGCCACAAGAGAACAGGATCCTAACTATGTTGCAAGTGGTGGCACACAACTCACATCGATTGAGACCTCAGCAGGCACCCTCTCTCCAGCATTTAAACTCGGTCAAAAGGAATATGTTATCTACGTGCCTTTTGAGCAGACGACCATCACTATAACCGGTGCCGCAACTGACGAGACAATCAAAGACATAAAAATTATTGAAGACGCGTCACTCTCGATAGGTACAAATGAGCTTTATATCGAAGTTACAGCTGAGAATGGCACAGTTGATAAATATACATTTTATGTAGTTCGCATGGACGAGTTTGGTGGTGCAAATACACTTGGTGTACCTGCAAGTCTTATAGGCACAAATGGAACAACTGACGGCACAGCAGGCACTACTACGACAAATGGTGCATCACCACTTCTTATGGCAATTCTCTCAGCTTGCTGTTTGCTCTTTGGCTTTGCCCTGGGCTTTGTATTCCACAAAAATCACAAGCCAAAGGACAAGAAAAAGCAGCCAAGAATAAGAGTTGAAGAAGTCGAAGAAATCGAAGAAGTTGAGGAAATCTACGAGGACTTCGATCATGAGACTTTGATTGAGGACATCGAAGACATCTCAAGTACAACTGAGAAGAAGTCAAAGAAAGAACTTAAGGCTGAAAAGAAGCAGGCAAAAGCGGAGGCGAAGGCCGAGGCAAAGGCTAAAAAACAAGCAGAAAAGGAAGCTCGAAAAGCTGGCAAAGAAAAGAGCGAAGGGGACTTCGATGAATATATTGAACCTTCTGCTGATGAGTATTTGACTGATGAGCCAGAAGAGCCTGCAAACCCTTGGGAATATGATCCTTCGATCTTTGAAGACAAGAAATAATATGCATTAAAAAGAGGTACACCACAAGATGTGGTGTACCTTCAATTTTTCCCTCTATTATAAGTAAATATTATAAATTTATTATATAAATAATGCTTGCATTTTGAGGGTCCTTGTGGTATCTTATTTCTACCTCTTAAAAGGGGTTGTTTTTTTGTGCCCATTTTTCGAGGGAGGCAAACGTAAAAATTTTAATGGAGGTGCCGTTATGAGAGTTAGAGTAACACTCGCTTGCACAGAGTGCAATCAGAGAAACTACAACACAATGAAAAACAAGAAGAACACACCTGATCGCATGGAGATGAACAAGTACTGCAGATTCTGCAAGAAACACACTCTTCACAGAGAGACAAAGTAAGGAGGAAAAGCTTTATGGCAGACACACAAAAAACTCCTAAAGCTTCTAAACCTGAAAAATCTACAGCGAAAAAGGACACTGCAAACAAGCCAAACGTTTTTGGAAAGATTAAGCAGTTCTTCAAGGACATCAAGGGTGAGACAAAGAAAATTGTTTGGAACTCTTGGTCAGACACAGTAAAGGACACTGGTGTTGTATTTTTAGTAACAGCAGTTGTTGGTGCTGGTGTTTGGATTAGTGACCTTCTTTTTAGCAAGGTAATTGCATTATTATTCTAAAGAGGAGGCATATCAAATGTCTATGATCGCAAAATGGTATGTAATTCATACTTATTCGGGTTACGAGAACAAAGTTCGCGATGGCATCGAGAGAGCTACTGCAAACAGAAACATGCAGGACCAAATCCTCGAAGCAATCATCCCTACTGAAAAAGTAACAGTCATCAAAGACAACGGCGTTACAGAGGAAGTTGAGCGTAAGCTTATGCCTGGTTATGTACTCGTTAAGGTTGCTGTTACTGAGACTAAGGACGATCTTGCTATGTCAGACGAAGCTTGGTATTTGATTCGTAACACCCGTGGAGTTACAGGTTTCGTAGGCCCAGAAGGTAAGCCAGTTCCTCTTACAGAGGCTGAGATGGCAAACCTCGGTGTTGAGAAGCGTAAAGTTGAAGTTAACTACAAAGTTGGTGACTTCGTTAAAATCATCGATGGTCCACTTGCTGACTATTCCGGTGTCATTGAGGCAATCGACGTTGACAACAATAAGGTTACCGTTCGTATCTCAATGTTCGGCAGAGAAATTCCTACTGATTTCGAACTTAATCAGGTAGAAGTTGCTGCTAATGACTAATTTATTTTAATTTGGTAATTAGTGCTTTTGCACTTTTAATTACGGGCATTGGTTTCCAGTGCTCAGTGGGAGGACACCAAACGGTGTCCGCCAATTACCACAATATTTAAGGAGTGAAAAACAAATGGCTCAGAAAATTAAAGGTTTTATCAAACTTCAAATCCCAGCCGGACAGGCAACACCTGCACCACCTGTAGGTCCTGCACTTGGTCAGTATGGTGTTAACATCATGTCCTTCACTAAGGATTTTAATGAGCGCACAAAGAACGACATGGGTCTTATTATCCCAGTTGTAATCACAGTTTACGCAGACGGTAGTTTCACATTCATCACAAAGACTCCTCCTGCAGCAGTTCTTATCAAGAAGGCTTGCGGCATTCAGAAGGCTTCTGGTGAACCTAACAAGAATAAGGTTGCAACTATCACAAAAGAACAGTGCCAGAAAATTGCAGAGCAGAAGATGCCTGACCTTAATGCAGCTTCAATTGAAACAGCTACATCTATGATCATGGGTACAGCTCGCAGCATGGGCATTACAGTTGTAGATTAATCTTGGAGGTAAGTGAAAATGAAACATGGTAAGAAATATGTCGAAGCTGCAAAGCTTGTTGACAGAAACATAGCATATGATCCTAAAGAAGCACTTGACCTCGCTGTAAAGACATCTACAGCAAAGTTCGATGAGACAATCGAAGCTCACATCCGTCTTGGCGTTGACTCACGTCACGCAGACCAGCAGGTTCGTGGTGCTGTTATCCTTCCTAACGGAACAGGTAAGAACGTTCGCGTTGCAGTATTTGCAAAGGGCGACGCTGCAAAGGCTGCTGAGGCAGCTGGCGCTGATTTCGTAGGTGCTGAAGATCTCGTTGAGAGAATCCAGAACGAAAACTTCCTTGACTTCGACGTAGCTATCGCAGCTCCTGACTGCATGGGTCTCGTTGGTCGTCTTGGTAAGGTTCTTGGTCCTCGTGGTCTTATGCCTTCACCAAAGGCTGGTACAGTAACACCTGACACAGCTAAAGCTGTTGAAGAAGCTAAGGCTGGTAAGATCGAGTACCGTCTTGATAAGACAAACATCATCCACTGCCCAATCGGTAAGGCTTCATTCGGCGCTGACAAGCTCGCTGAGAACCTTGACGCACTCATGGATGCAGTTGTAAAGGCTAAGCCAGCAGCTCTTAAGGGCCAGTACATCAAGTCATGTGCTGTTGCTTCAACAATGGGCCCTGGTGTTAAGTTTACAGCTTCTAAGTATCTCGCTGCTCCAGTTGAGAAGTAAGCAATTTTTGTACTTGACATGGGATTTCCCGTGTGTTAGTATATTCGTGCTGTCCACCTAAGACAGCAGGTGTCGAAAGACGTAACAGGTCACAACCTTACCTGCCGAGGAAAGACGCGTTAATTAAACAATTATGTTTTTTAATGCCCTTCCTTATGCAGATAAGGAAGGGCTTTTAATATTCATAGGAGGTGAATATTTTGCCAAGCGCAATCGTACTTGAATCAAAGAAACAGGCCGTAGCTGAGCTTTCTGAAAAGATCAAAGCTTCATGTGCCGGCGTACTCGTTGAATACAGCGGTGTTTCTGTTGCTGATGACACAGCTCTTCGTGCTGAGCTTCGTTCTAACAACGTTGAGTACAAGGTTGTAAAGAACACTATCCTCGGCCGTGCAGCAAAGGATGCTGGTATTGAAGGTCTTGACGATGTTCTTAACGGAACAACAGCTCTTGCACTTTCAGTTGAGGACCCAGTAGCTCCAGCAAGAATCTTAAAGAAGTTTGCTGATGCTCACAAGGACTTCAACATCAAGAGCGGTTTCATGGATGGCGCAGTTACAGACCTTGAGACAATCAACAGTCTTGCAATGCTCCCATCAAAGGATATCCTTCTTGCAACAGTTTGCAACGCTTTCAATGCTCCTATCGCAGCATTTGCTCGTGTAATTCAGGCAGTTGTTGATAAGAGTGGTGAGGAAGTTCCTGCACCAGCAGAGGAAGTCGCAGAATAAAAACTTCCGGTGGACGTTTTTATTCGTTGCGATAGATAAGAATTTGGGCTTTAGACCAAATTCCAACCTTAAAAGAAAGAGTGTGAAATTGCACTCGAAAAAACTAAACAAAAAAATTAATTAAACTTTATATTATTGGAGGAAAATAAAATGGCTTCAGAAAAAGTAACAGCTATTCTTGAAGAAATTAAGACAATGTCAGTTCTTGAACTTTCAGAACTTGTACATGCAGTAGAAGATGAATTTGGCGTATCAGCAGCAGCTGCAGTAGCAGTTGCAGGTCCAGTAGCAGCTGGCCCAGCAGCAGAAGAAAAGACAGAATTCGACGTTGAACTCACAGAGGTTGGCGCTGAAAAGATTAAGGTTATCAAGGCTGTTCGTGAGATCACAGGTCTCGGCCTTGCAGAGGCAAAGGCTCTCGTTGACGGCGCTCCAAAGGTAATCAAGGAGCAGGCTGGCAAGGATGACGCAGAAGCAGCTAAGGCTAAGCTCGAAGAAGCTGGCGCTAAGGTTACTCTTAAGTAATTTTGCTTTAAGAAATCAAAGGCTCTTGGACTTTGTCCAAGAGCTTTTTCTTTTTATGAATTAAATGTTGAGCGAGTCACTTTATTATGTTAAAATATATGTGCTAATTTTCCGGAAAATTTTAAATGAGGTGATAATCATGGGAAAGAAAATTATCGTTGCCGGCGCAGGTCATGGCGGACTTACAGCTGCTGCTCTCCTCGCTGAAAAAGGCTTTGACGTAACTATCTATGAGCGTGGCGAAAAGGGCAAGCTCGGTTACGACTGGACAGACATATTTGACCCAAAGGCTCTTGATCTCGTTGGTTGCCCAAGACCAGCTGCTGACAAGTTTGAGTGGAAAGTTGATATGACTTTCTGGGGCCCAGAGACAGACCCTGCTGCAAAGATTCGTCAGCGTGTTCCAAACGATGAGAACGAAATGGAAATCAAAATGGAACGTTCTGACATCTATGATCTCCTTGTAAACTTTGCTGAGTCAAAGGGCGCAAAGATTGAATATGGTGTTAACATCACTGGCCCTGTTATGGACAAGGACCGTGTAATCGGTATCAAGACAGACAAGGGCGATATCCTTGGTGATATGGTTATCGACTGCTGCGGATGCGAATCTCCAGTACGTGTTAACCTTCCTGAGTATCTTGGAATTCAGAAGCACCCACGTTGGGGTGAGAAGTTCCATGTATATCGTGCATTCTATGAGCTTGCTACTCCAATTGAGCAGGTAGACGACCTCTACAAAGTAATCCTCTTCCCAGATAAGGAAGGCGTAGGTATTGCTTGGATTGCATCTGAAGCAACAGAGACAGAGTCTCACTCCGACCTCCTCGTTGGTCACATGGACCCATTCACAGAGGAAGAAGCTAACATGTATGCTGAGCGCTACAGAAAAGATAACCCACAGCTCGGTCGCAACATCAAGCGCGGTGGTTATTTTACACTTATTCCTGTACGTCAGCCTCTTTCAATCATGGTAGCAAACGGCTATGCAGCACTTGGTGACTCTGCATTTATGACAGTTCCAATCATCGGTTCTGGTATCGGTAACGCTATCAAGAATTCTAAGATTTTGGCAGAAGTTATCGCTGCTGATAAAACTGAGACATACTCAGCTGAAACACTTTGGAAGTACCAGTATCAGTACTACAACAAGATGGGCCGTAACATCGCTCCTCTTGCACTTGCAAAGCTCGTACTTACAAGAGTTACACAGGATGAGATCCGTTATGCTATCAACAAGGGTCTTCTCACTCACTATGAGATGACAATCACAGCTAACCATACATCTATTTGGAAGTTCTTGCACTTCGATCCTAACCTCCCACAAAGAGGGATTGATCTTGCTAAGAACCCTGGCCTCCTTATCAAGGTAGCACCTGTAGTACTTGACATTCTTCAGTATTACATCGTATCTTTCCAGATTCCAAAGAACTACAGTCTCTCCGCTGTTAAGGCTTGGGCTGCAAAGTATGACCACATCTTTGAGAAGAGACTTCCAAAGGATAAGGTTGCACAAGACGCTGCTCGTTATAACGACTAATATTTTAGAAGAAAAGCTCCGCTTCGGCGGGGCTTTTTTTGTGCCTATTTATTTACAATTAAGGTATTATTATATATAAT
>R04__coassemble_1086_pt1 | contig 9064 bp, 9 predicted proteins | sample R04__metabat2_low_PE_025 | metagenome-assembled genome bin R04
TTGCGACACCGACAGCGCTCAAAAGATTTTCCAAAATCTCACCCACTTTTCCTTGAAAGCTAACTCAAAAACCAACAATTAGTATAAAATAAAGGACTCCCTTTTTCAAGGGAGTCCGCATATTTTAGCGACTATTCTTTTTCGCTATAATGATGAGCCTCTTCAAGCATCATGTCCTTAACTTTCATGAGTCGAGTCGTTGTCGCACGGTCGTTCTCGTCAAGTTTCATACGGATGTACTTGATTGTCTCCTCATATTGAGGAATAAGTACATGCTCAAGTGCGTTAACACGGCGTCTGGTCTTTTCAATCTCAGCAGCCATAAGCTGGCAGGATTTTTCAACCTCAGCGAGTCTAAGCATCAAAGGCATAATGTCGGATAATGCTTTAACAGCGTCATCCAAGTCACTTGAAGTGAATGCATAACCATATGAGTAAATATCGTTTGCATCCGCTGTCTTAAACTTTGCGTCAAAGACAGGAATCATAACGCTCATGACATTCTTTTCAGTAATCTCAAGGCTCATCTCCTGCATTGGGAGCATAAGAGCAACATCAAGAGCTTCGTCTGACATTACGGAACGAGCTACGGACATGTGTCCGTTTGCAGCTTCTATTCCCTTTTCAACCTCACGACGAAGTTCCTTGTTCTCACGAACAAGTTCGATAAACTGGCGCATGAGTTCGTCACGTTTATCCTTAAGGAGCTTATGACCTTTCTTTGCGGTCTTAAGCTTGTTCTTGATGTTGGTGAGCTCCATGCGGGTAGGGTTTACATTGAGTCTAGCCACAAGGCCTCACCTACTTTACTTTTTGTCATAATACTCATCGAGTAATGCATCGGAAATACGCTTAAGTTCTGTACGAGGAAGAATGCGAAGGAGTTCCCAACCAAGGTCGAGTGTCTCTTCGATTGATCTGTTTGTCTGATAACCCTGGGAAACGTAGCGCTTCTCAAATTCATCAGCGAACTTTGCATAGAGAAGGTCAATGTCAGTAAGAGCTGCTTCGCCGAGGATTGTCATAAGTTCCTTAGCGTCCTTACCACGTGAGTAAGCAGCGAACAACTGGTTCATTGTATTAGAGTGGTCCTTACGTGTCTTGCCTTCGCCAGTACCCTTATCCTTAAGACGAGAAAGGGATGGAAGAACGTCTACAGGAGGCTGGATTCCACGACGGTCAAGGTCACGAGAGAGCATAATCTGTCCTTCTGTGATATAACCTGTAAGGTCAGGGATTGGGTGTGTCTTGTCGTCCTCAGGCATTGAAAGGATAGGAATCATTGTGATTGAACCATCCTTACCCTTCTGACGACCAGCACGCTCGTACATTGTAGCAAGGTCAGTGTAGAGGTAACCTGGGTAACCACGACGGCCTGGAACTTCCTTACGAGCAGCAGATACCTCACGAAGAGCATCTGCATAGTTTGTGATATCTGTCATGATAACAAGAACGTGCATGCCCTTTTCAAATGCAAGGAATTCAGCAGCTGTAAGAGCCATCTTAGGTGTTGCGATACGCTCAACTGCTGGGTCGTTTGCAAGGTTTGAGAACATGACTGTTCGATCAAGAGCGCCTGTCTCACGGAATGACTCTACGAAGAAGTTCTGCTCCTCGAAAGTGATACCGAGTGCTGCGAATACAACGGCGAACTGTTCGTCCTTACCGCGTACCTTTGCCTGACGAGCGATCTGAGCTGCAAGTTCAGCATGTGGAAGACCTGAACCTGAGAAAATAGGAAGCTTCTGTCCACGAACAAGGGTGTTAAGTCCGTCGATAGCAGAAACGCCTGTCTGAATGAACTCTGATGGGAATGCACGAGCTGCTGGGTTCATAGGTGCACCGTTAACATCGAGTCTCTTTTCAGGGATGATTTCTGGACCACCGTCGATAGGATTGCCGAGACCGTCAAATACACGGCCGAGCATGTCAGCAGAAACGCCGAGTTCCATCTGGCGACCAGAGAAACGAACCTTGGAGTCAGAGAGGTTGATACCTGTTGAGCTCTCAAAGAGCTGTACAACAGCGTTAGTACCATCTACTTCAAGAACCTTACAACGACGCTTCTCGCCGTTTGCAAGTTCGATTTCACCAAGTTCGTTGTATGTAACGTCTTTAACGTCACGAACGATCATAAGAGGACCAGCAACCTCTTGTATAGTTCTATACTCTTTTGGCATTAGTAGTCCTCCTCCTTGTTGAGAGCATCAGCAAGCTCAGAATTGAGTCTTGCGTCAATCTTCTCGTATTCTGCGTCAATGTCGTCTTCCTTAACATACTTGAAACGTCCGATAGCTTCACGTACAGGAAGGTCAATGATGTCTTTAATTGAAGCGCCCTTAGAAAGTGCATCTGCTGAGCGCTCGTAGAAGTCTACTACGAGAGTCATCATGTAGTGCATCTTCTTAGGAGAAGAGTAAGTATCAACTGGGTCGAAAGCAACCTGATGAAGGAAGTCCTCACGGATTGAACGAGCTGCTTCCATCTTAAGACGGTCAGGCTCTGAGAGAGCATCCATACCAACCATCTTAACGATTTCGTCAAGTTCAGCCTCTTCTGAGAGAAGAGTCATCATCTTTGTACGGAGGTCTGTCCAGTCGTCAGCTACTTCGCTATTGAACCACTTACCAAGCTTATCAGCATAAAGAGAATAAGATGTAAGCCAGTTAATAGCTGGGAAGTGTCTCTTGTAAGCAAGAGCAGCATCAAGTCCCCAGTAAACCTTAACGATACGGAGTGTTGCCTGAGATACAGGCTCTGAAATATCACCACCTGGAGGTGATACGGCACCGATTGCTGAAAGAGCACCTTCGCGCTCATCAGAACCGAGTGAGATTACACGACCAGCACGCTCATAGAACTGTGCAATACGTGAACCGAGGTAAGCAGGATAACCTTCCTCACCTGGCATCTCTTCAAGACGACCAGACATCTCACGAAGAGCCTCAGCCCAACGGGATGTAGAGTCAGCCATAAGAGCTACTGAGTAACCCATATCACGGAAGTACTCAGCGATTGTGATACCTGTGTAAACAGAAGCCTCACGAGCAGCAACAGGCATGTCTGATGTGTTAGCGATAAGAACTGTACGTTCCATCAATGATTTACCTGTATGTGGGTCGATAAGTTCTGGGAATTCGAGAAGAACGTCTGTCATCTCGTTACCACGCTCACCACAACCGATGTAAACAACGATTTCAGCATCAGCCCATTTTGCAAGCTGGTGCTGTGTTACTGTCTTACCTGAACCGAAAGGTCCTGGGATAGCAGCACAACCACCCTTTGCAAGTGGGAAGAGTGCGTCAACAACACGCTGTCCAGTTACAAGTGGGATTGTAGGGTCGAGTTTCTTAGCATAAGGACGGCCAACACGTACAGGCCACTTCTGCATAAGAGTAATCTCTTCGCCGTTATCAAGAGTAGCTACTACTTCTGTTACAGTGTAGTCGCCCTCGCTGATTGATTTGATCTTTCCACCCTTTGAACGTGGTGGAATCATAATTCTGTGTTCTACAACTTCTGTTTCTTGAACAGTACCGATGATGTCGCCAGGAACGACTTCGTCGCCCTCTGCAACCTTTGGTACGAAGTGCCATTTCTTCTCACGGTCGAGAGAAGGAACTTCGATACCTCTCTTAAGGTTATTGCCTGTCTGGGCCATAATCTTTTCAAGTGGTCTCTGGATACCATCGTAGATTGTTGTAATAAGACCAGGACCGAGTTCTACTGAAAGAGGCTCACCTGTAGATTCAACAGATGTACCTGTTCCAAGACCTGAAGTCTCCTCGTAAACCTGGATAGAAGCACGATCTTCGTGCATTTCGATTATTTCACCAATAAGTCTCTCATCACTAACACGAACAACGTCATACATGTTAGCGTCGCGCATGCCATCGGCAATAACGAGTGGTCCGGAGACTTTGGTAATAGTACCTTTACTCATTCTATCTATCTGCCTTTCTTAATCGTTTACGCGTCTGAAAGTATATCTGAGCCAACTGCCTGTTCAACAGACTTGCTGACGTTTCTCATGCCAAGACCTGTGTTGCCATTGATTCCTGGGATAGGAATAATTGCTGGTGTTGGAAGTTCACGATAACGGTCGAGTTCGCTTTCGATTTCAGTTGCGAGCTGTTCAGTGATGAAGATTACTGCATAGCCACCATCTACCATTGCGCGGAGCTGATGGACTGCTGCCTGTGGGTCATCTATTGGGTGTATCTCAAGGCCAATTGAAGCAAAGCCATAAATTGAAGCCTTGTCGCCCATTGCTGCAATTTTATACATAAAGCGTTCTCACCCTCTCTCTTATAACACTAGCGCTAATGTCATTAATCTTAGCTGAAAGGATAATACGAACAGTTTTGATTTCAGCGTCTCTTGCAATGTAGTAAGCTACGAGTGGGTCAAGACCAAATGCTGTGTACTTAGCCTTGCTAACGCATTCCATGAGAATGTCGTCGCACCACTTTTCAAAGCTTGATGTGCTCTCTTTGAACTTCTCAGCGCCCATAGCATAAGCTGTTGATGAGAGGTATTCGAGAATACCCTCTTCACGCTTTGCTACTGCTGCTGCGATGAGTTCTTTCTTTGAAAGAGTTGCACATTCAGCAATTGAACGATTCATAAATTCCTCTGTCTTATTTGTGTGAGCACAACGAAGAGCAATTTTGATGTTTGCTGTAGCAACCATACGCTCTGCTATTTCCTTAAGAGCTGGGCTCTTAGATTTCTTAGCGAGAGCTAAAATTCTGTCGAGAGTAGCCTTATCGATTATTACATCTGCAAGTTGTCCGTTTGAGGTCTCTGTGAGAACCTTGTAGGCCTCTTTTGCAGGTTCCTGCATGAACTCTGGGAGTTCTTCGAAAGTTCTTTTGTCGACAGCGTCAAGAATTTCTGCTGTTTTATAAACTGTTGATTTCGCAAATAAATCCTCTGATTTGTTTTGAGAAACAATACCTTTGAGTGCAGCCTTCAAGTTCTGCATGTCGTTCTTTACGAGGAGAAGGTCAAGTTCGTGAATGTCCTCACCCATAACCTCTTCAAGTAAAGCCCAGTTCTTGTTGAAAAAGTTCTCCAAGTACTCTGCATATCTTGTCTCAGTATAGCCGTCTGAGTCACCCCAACCTGCATCAGAAAGTCTGCGCATAGTTGTTTTGTAATCCTCAGCAGCGATAAGCTGATCGATGTCTGCTGCTGTCAAAAGGTTAAGCTCATTTGCTCTAACACGCGCAACCGAATAAGCGTAATTTGTAGCACGATTGTTCATTAAGTACGCCCTCCTTTTGTTTGTGTCTTAAGCAAAAATTATGTTATAAAGTTCATCTTTGATGTCATCACGCGCGTCGTCGATGAGAACATCAAAAGTACAGTTAACTTCAATATCTCCGTAAACGAGAATAAAGCCCTGAGAGATATTTGCAGGTGTCTTAGCAACAGTAATCTTACCGTTTGCACCCTCATTAATTTTCTTTTCGAAGTCCTTAGGAAGTTTCTTAAGGTCTTCTTTTGAAAGAAGCATTGTGCCATCTGCGTCCTGTGCATACTTCTTAACGAGCGCATAAAGTGCTGCGAAGTATTCATCATCTGGCATATTCTTAAGCTGCTTTGTAGCAGTTTCAATTGCTTTGTTGATAATATCAACACGTGTAGCAAGAAGAAGCTTCTTTGACTCGAGCTCTGAGCCAGATTCAGCCATATCAACAATTGCTTTTGCCTGCTGATTTGCTGCCTCTACTGCGAGAGCCTTCTCGTCAGCTACAGCTACTTCTGCTGCTTCTTTAATTTTTGCTGCTTCGCTCTGAGCATTAAAAATAATGTCGTCGCACTTAGCTGCAGAGTCAGATGCTATTCTTTCAATAATTTTACTTAGTCCTGACATAGCATTAACTCCTTATTTCTAAATCAATGATTACGTTCAATTATGCCATCATTGCCTTGCTGATAAGAAGGATAGAAATAAGAAGAGCAAGAACTGCATATGTCTCAACCATAGCTGCAAGGATGATTGCCTTACCGTTCTGGTCTGGCTTCTTAACTACAACTGATACACCAGCTGCTGCAACTTCGCCCTGATGCTTAGCTGAGAAATATCCGCAAACTGCGATTGGAAGAGCTGCCATGAAAAGACCAAGTCCCTGAGCTGCTGTAAGTTCAGCAGAGATGTTGTTCATAATCATGAATGCTGCAAGGAAGCCGTAGAGGCCCTGTGTACCTGGGAGAATCTGAAGAACGAGAACCTTACCGAAGAGTGAAGGATCTTCTGAAATAGCGCCAGCTGCTGCGTTACCTACAAGGCCAACGCCCTTAGCTGAACCGAGTCCACCAAAAATAGCTGCGATAGCAGCGCCGAGTACTGCGAGTACGATACCTGAATTAGCAAGTAATGCTGTCATGATTGAGTTTCCTCCTTGAATTTAAATGATTTTGATTTAACGTTGAGTGGTTCGAATGGCTTTCCGCCACCTTCGTAGAACTTACTAAAGAATTCAACATACTGAAGTCTGTTAGTATGTACATATGTACCGATAAGGTTGATACCAAAGTTGATAACCTGGCCAACAATAACGATTACAACGAAAAGAATTGGGTTGCCTGGGAGTGATGCAAGCTGATTTACAACTGATGCGATAACGCCCGTGCAAAGACCGAGTGCTAAGAGACGTGCATAAGAAAGTACGTCACCGAGAACACCGGATGCGGCATTGTAAAGTCCGTAGAGACCGCCGCCGAGGCTTCCGAGTACTTTACCTACCGGTTTCTTATCTCTAACTGCTATGATAGCAGGTCCGATTACAACGAATGCTGCGCCAGCGGCGAGCAAGATGTAAAGTGGAGTTGAGATTGACTTGATAAAGTTGTCAAGGAAAACAGTATGTGGGTTGTTTGCGAGTGTTGTGCCGCCGATTTGTGAATTAATAAGTGGAATGATACCAATGTTAATCATAATGGACGGAACATTCTCAACTACAGCAACAAGTGTGTCGCCGCCAACTTTAATACCCTTGTACATGTTGACAATAGTACCAAGTGTCAAATGAAGAATACCGATAAAGAAAGCAAGAAGCAAGAATTCTGTGGTGTAGTCTACAGGGTTGAACCAGTAGAGGTGATGAGCTTCGATGAAGCTATACTTTACTACTCCACCTGCTGCAAGTACTGCTTCGTCTGACTTGCAACCGTTAGCGATGTAGTGTGGTAAATCACCAAACCAACCATTGAGGAGTGCTCCCCAGAAAGTTGTACCAACACCGCAAAGTAAACCGTAGTTTACTGTCTTTGCTTTTTGTGGTTCGAGTTTAAATTTAAACTTTACGAAAAGGCAGGCAAGTACCATAAGGACACCGTAGCCTGCGTCACCGAGCATAAGACCGAACAAGAAATAATAGAATACTGTCATTATTGCGTTCGGGTCAATGTCGTTGTGACTTGGAGTAGCATACATGTTTGTGATGCTCTCCATTGTTCCACCTAGTGCACCGTTTTCAACCAAGACTGGAACTTCTTCAGTTTCAGGGTCTGGGTCGGTAACGGAAATGGCAACGTCGAACAATTCTTCAAGTTTCTTTGTAAGTCCGTCTACTGCGTCGGTTGGGACGTATCCCTTGAGAACAAATACGTTGTCGCTCATCGCAATCTTGTCGAGAGCTTTGTACTTGTCTGTACGAAGAACACAGTAATCAACGAGGAATTGGATGTCGTCGCGGAACTCAGCATAAGTTTTAATCTTTTCTTCGTTCTCGGCTATCTTTTCCTCACAGGACTTGATAGTGCTTTCGAAACGTTCTACTCTTACTTTCGGCTCATGCTTTGTAGGATCAGACGGAGTTTGGAAGCCTATGCTACGAAGAGCCTGGTCAAAGTCTTTTGACTCTGCTCTTGGGCAAAGAGCAACTATACAAGTCTGATTTGCATCAGCTGAAACGATTTCAATTTCTGCTTCGATTTCTGGAGCCTTTTCAGCGAGAGCTGCGAGAATCTTTTCTCTGTCCAGATTTGGCTGATTTATGCTTCCAACGAAAGCAGCTGTTGAAGCCGTACCTTTGTAAGAGGTTGGAATGTCAAGACTTACCCATGGTCTCATTTGGTCAATACCTGTTTGGGCACGAACAATTTCAACTCTTGCGTCTTGAATTTCCTTATAAAGCGCGTTTATGGAGTAACACTTTGAAAGTGTAGCATCAGATTCTGCTGCTTTCTCGTAGTACTCTGTAACTGTAAGTTCAGGTCTTGGAGCAAAGCTTGCGAGAAGTCCACCGCCTGCTGGAACATACTTACCCAGTATTTCCAAAGACTCTTTTGCAACTCCGCAGAACTTATCGAACTGACTGACTGATGCATTAGTTGGAAGATTGTAGAAACCATTTTCCAACTCCTCGTAGTCAACTACTTCAACACAGCCGTTTTGCTGGATAAGATCAAAAATAGCTTTTGAGTCGCTGAGCATTGCAAGCAATTCAATGCGCTTCATTTCTTTTATTGCCACTGTTTACACACCTCCTTAAACAAAATTTAGTCTCCCTTATAATTTAGGGAATAATGTGCTTAATTACTGCTGCAATTGATTCGTCCATTTTGGACTCACTCTTTTGCTGAAGAGCTTCTGCCTTCTTTGCAGCCTGCTGTTTTGCGTCTGCGTAAATGTCGTCTGCTTTCTTTTGTGCTTTGGCAAGGATTTGTTCCTTCTCCTTCGCAACAGAAACCTTACCGGCTTCAGCTGTAGCTTTTGCTTCAGCTTCTGCTGCTTTGATTATGTCAGCAGCCTTTGCTCTTGCATCAGCTTCCTTGGTAGCAGCTGCTTTTTCTGCGTCAAGAACCTGATTAATCATTTCTGAAGCCATTCTTCCAATCACCCTTTCTGTCAAATTGTCTGTACACAAGTTGCACAATATTAAATTATAGATAAATATATATTTACCTAATTATATGCGCGCGTGCACCCATTAACTCGTTTATTATATCAATGCAAAATCTCAAATTCAACAAAATTGAGCCTAATTTTCGCCCAATTCTTTGTTAACTTTTTGACGTATTTTGAATTGAACAATTTTTGTTCATAAATAAC